>Ga0208764_10001616_pt1 | contig 14399 bp, 13 predicted proteins | sample ETNtaG_18_FD_185762 | JGI IMG/M metagenome (GOLD analysis project Ga0208764, IMG submission 185762) | Marine microbial and viral communities from oxygen minimum zone, Eastern Pacific Ocean - ETNP201302SV91 (SPAdes) (version 2) | ecosystem: Environmental > Aquatic > Marine > Oceanic ... | reverse complement strand
TATATTTTTATTGGCATGATCGTTAATGGCTTTACCTTGTTGTGTAAATATTTTGGCGTTTGCTTCCAATAAATCTTTTCTTTCCATCCCTGGTCCTCTTGGCATAGCACCTACCAATAATCCATAGTCGCTATTTTTAAATGCGGTATTTGCATCATCTGTTGCGATAACATTGTTGAGTGTTGGGAAAGCACAGTCTTCAAGTTCCATGACTACACCTTTTAGGGCAGTCAATGCGGGTGTAATTTCAAGTAACTGTAAGATAATTGGTTGATTTTTACCTAACATTTGGCCTGAAGCAATTCTAAATGCCAGTTGGTAGCCAATTTGACCGGCCGCACCAGTTATTGTAACTCGAACAGGTTTATTCATGTCTAATCCCTTGTGCTGAAAATAATTAATTAAAGGGTTTTTAAGGTAAGTTAGTTATCACAGTTGAGTAAAAAATAACCACATCACCACAATTACAAATGCTTGATTACAATTTAATTATTTTATTGTGCTGCCTTGTAAGCTCTAACTTGAATGTTAAGCAGTTCTGCTACTTTCTGTTGGTCTTCCACTGCAGCATTATATTTTTTATCCTGATGTTCAATTATTGTTTCTTCAGCTTCTGGCGTGTGTTGTTGATTTATTTTTAGTAAAGCAATCATTTGGTTTGTGTCTGCATCCAAGCAATCCATATACTCAGTCATGCTTTCTACCCACTTTCTAACTGCTTGGTAGTCATGCTTTCTACCCACTTTCTAACTGCTTGGTAGCCTTCCATAAATTCTTCTTTTGTACTAATACTGCCATTAGGGATATCAACTTTTGTTGGATAAATACAATTCATTTCTGCATAAATAGGTGCAGTGAAGAGAATACTGATTATAAATAATGTTTTTAGAATAAATTTCATATCATTTTTATGACAGTTTTTCGTTAAGGGATGACTGTCATATCCTATAGTTCATTAATGAGACTCAATTTAATCATTTTCTATTTCTCAAGTGAAGCCTTATAAGAAAATTTTTGTGATTATTTTATGTATTCCAAAGATGATAGAATTAATCATCTATAAGAATGGGTATTTTGATCGGAGATGACTGGGTATGGGTAAGATTCTTGAAAAAAGACTGGAGTCGATTTCCACTAGCGAAAAACCAAATATATTCTGTGGTGGAATAAAAGGTATCGAGAAAGAGTCTCTTAGAATAACAAAAGATGGAGACTTATCATTAAGCGGCCATCCAGACAAGCTTGGATCAGCTCTAACAAATAAATTTATTACTACTGATTTCTCAGAAGCATTATTGGAATTTGTGACTCCTGCTTTTTCTAATACTTGGGAAGTGATGAGTTTACTCTGCGATATCCATCAATTTACTTATGACCATATTGATGAAGAGTTCTTGTGGGTTGCCAGTATGCCTTGTAGGTTAAATCGTAATAATGAAATACCTTTAGCAAGGTATGGCACTTCAAATGTTGGCACCATGAAAACAATCTATCGTAATGGTTTGGGCTTAAGATATGGCAGAAATATGCAGGCTATTGCCGGCATACATTTTAATTATTCTTTACCTAATGATTTTTGGCCAGTTTTTCAGGATATTGAAAAAAACAATGATCAGTTAACCTCATTTCGTTCTGCCAGTTATATGTCGATGATTAGGAATGTTAAAAGGTATGGCTGGCTAATTTTGTATTTATTTGGGGCTTCACCTGCAATATGCAAATCTTTCATCGAAGAAAATTCATTAGACATGCCTTTATTGAATAACAATACTTTTTATCAGCCTTATGGAACTTCATTGCGCATGAGTGATCTAGGGTATACAAGTACCGTGCAATCGAATATCAATATCTCACTGAATAACCTAGATCATTATGTTAGAGATTTAAAAGCTGCCATATCAGCACCAGAGGATTCTTATGCTGAGTTTGGTTTGAGAAAAAATAATGCATATCAACAACTTTCATTAAATAAATTACAGATCGAGAATGAATATTATAGTCCTGTGCGACCGAAGAGAGTTGCAGCTTCTGGGGAAAGGCCAACCACGGCGCTTGATCGAGGTGGGGTAGAGTACGTTGAAATTAGATCTCTTGATCTTAATGTTTTTGACCCAGTTGGAATCAGTCAGGAAACAATGCGGTTTGTTGAAACTTTTTTGATATTTTGCTTATTAGAAGATAGTCCATTGATTGATCAATCAACCAGCAAAGAGTCGATGGAAAATCATACTAACACGGCAAATTATGGCCGCAAGCCAAATTTCTCTCTTACTTTAGAAAAAAAAGAAATTACACTAAAGGATTGGGCTTTAGATCTTATGAAAGGTATTTTGCAAGTAGCTTATTCGATTGACCAAGAAAAGAATTGTTCGGGATACGTGAGAGCAGTTGAGGCACAAATCGAGCTTATTAAAGATCCAGAAAGAACTCCCTCAGCAAGGCTTTTATCGGAATTAAATGATTCAGGGTTAAGTTTTTCAGAATATGGGCTAATGCTCTCAAAAGAGCGCAAGGATTACTTTTCAAGCCTTATGCCACTTGACGCTTCAAAGAATAATCTTTTTAGGACTGAAGCGAGCGCTTCACTTCAAAGACAGTCTCACATGGAGTCATCGGATGAATTATCTTTTGATGAATATCTTGAGAATTATTTTAAATCTTAATTTTATTTACTGATATTAAACGGCAATTCTGCACCATTTTTGTATGCATATTCTAAGTGATACTTTTGCATTTTTTTGGTTGTATCTCCAGCTTTTCCTTTGCCAATAATTCTCCCATCAGCCTCAATAATAGGAGTTAATTCTCCCATCGTGCCAGATGTAAATGCTTCGTCTGCTGTATAGAGTTCAGTTAGAGAGAGGTCTTTTTCGTGGTTATCGATTCCTTTTTCACTGGCAATATCTAAAATCATTTTTCTTGTTATACCGGGCAAACAACTTTTAGCATAGGGCGTATATATTGAATTGTCTTTGACAATAAATAAATTAGTATCGTTAGTTTCAGAAATGAATCCATTTACATCAAGCATTATTGCACTCTCAGCACCAGCAACATTTGCTTCAATAGTTGCCAATATATTATTAAGAAGATTATTGTGATGTATCTTTGAGTCTAAGCATTCTGGAGTATTTCTCCTCACAGAAGAGGTGATAACTTTTATCCCATTATTTCCGTATACTGGTGGTTTCCATTCAGCCAGAACAATCAATGAGCACCCAGATTGATTGAGTTTTGGATTCATTCCAGATGTAATTTTTTCGCCCCTTGTTAAAGTAAGTCGAATGTGAGTTTCATCCCACATTTGATTTGCTTCAAGGGTTTCAAATATTGCTTTTTTCACTTCTTTATTATCAGGTATAGACGAAAAAGCCAACGTTTTGGCAGAATCTTGCAGTCTTTCTAAATGTTCGTTAAGTGCAGCAATTTTACCTTTGTATACTCTTAAACCTTCCCAAACTGCATCCCCTCCTTGCACTGCGCTGTCAAATACTGAGATTTTGGCTTGCTCCCTAGGAACAAGCGCGCCGTTGACATGTATAAATATTTCTTTATTTCTTGGGTCAAGTATCATAATTTTATTCATTGTGAGTTGCGGTTAATGCGTGCTCAAATAGATTATCATAGTAAGGTCGACATTCATTAAAAAGTGATAATAATTCTACAGATAAATCAGGCTTGGGTTTATAGGGTATAAACCCATTAGATCTATGGACTTTTTGATACCAGTACTTGGCCCACATACCATCTTCCTTTATTGACCCAGGCTCCCAACTTAACATTTCTTTTAAGAATGGTATTGATAGATGTTCGCATAATTGAATTAGAATATTTTTTGGATTAATCAATAATTCTTTACTGTCGATAACAACAGGACTTTTTCCAGCTGAGCATAATTCTTGAAAGAGTTGCCACTGGAGGTCTAGACCTGTATCCCTAATTGAGGCATTCGGCAGTTGTTTCGTTAGAGAAGGAAGCACTTCTTTTGGGTCACGAATGAGAAAAATATTGTCTGTTTCTAATAAAAAATCTCTATTTATTTTTTGGAGATGATGGGACATTTGCTTCAAAAATAATATCTTATGATGCGGGCTTTTTTGTGCCATTAGAATTTCCATGACCTCATTTCCGTCACAATTAATTTTTTGCATAATTTCATGATGCCCAGGATGCTTCGCGCCACTTATTCTTAGATAGTGCCCATATAGTGGCTCATCAACGACTATAGTGTCTTCACGTTGAGCGAAACTGTACATAAAGGCAGTGGATACATTTCTTGGTCCTGACCATGAGCAAATCTTTTTCATGAAATTTTATTGTATTTAGGTTAAATCTTTTAATTCAATCTTAGAATCGTTTAGCTTGTCTAATTTGAGCGGTATTTTTTCTGCAATTATTTTTTTTGATTGTATAAAGTCTTTTGGGTTATTAATGGCATCAATAGCGATCAATATCTTGTTTTTTAAATAAAGGCATGAAAATGATTTTTTCTCCTTATCACCTCTGATAATAGTTTTATCGTAGCCTTCAGAGATTCCTGCAATTTGCAATTTTAATTTATATTGGTCCGACCAAAACCATGGAACCGTATTATATATACTATTTATACCGCATATATTATTGACAGCAATTTTAGCTTGATCGAGAGCATTTTGGACGGACTCCAAACGGATATTCTTATTAAATATGCTGCTCCAATGACTTGTGCAATCCCCAATTGCATAAATATCCTCTTCTTCAGTACAACATTTATTATCAATCACAATACCGTCATCTGTTTTTATTTTTGTGTGGTTGGTAATTTCTGTATTGGGTATGGCTCCAATTCCAATTAGTACAATATCAGTTTTAATGCATTTCTGATCGGAGAGAACAACTTGATCTACACTTTTATCTCCTTCAAACGAATCTACACTTTTATCTCCTTCAAACGAAATCACTTCTTTGTTGAATATAAATTTAACACCATTTTCTTTATGCTCTGTTTCATAAAAGTCTGATATTTCTTTTGAAACTACGCGATTCATTACTCGATCCTGCGCCTCAATTACAGTAACATTCATGCCAAATTTAATTGCAATTGCAGCCACTTCAAGACCTATGTATCCGGCACCTATGATGACAATTGATTTATTTTTCTTTAGTGAAGATCTAATGTTTTCAGCATCATTAATTTTTCTTAGATAGAAGATATTTTTTAGTGATGTTCCATTAATATTCAGTTCTCTAGGGCGCGCTCCAGTCGAGATAATTAATTTGCCAAAAGAAAAATCGCAGTCTTTGGTTTGTACAATATTTTTTTCAGGAATTATTCGTTCTACATGAGTGTTGAATTGAAAATCTATATTTAGGTCGTCAAAATATTGAGCGGGTTTCACATACAGTCTTTCACGACTAATATCTCCACTTAGAAAGGATTTTGATAAAGGTGGTCTTTGATATGGATACCAAGGTTCATCACCAATCACAGTAATCTTTCCTAAATATTTCTTTTGCTTGAGAGAGATAATTGCCTGACCAGCAGAGTGACCGGCACCTATTATTATGATGTCTTTATTTGATGTTATTTGATGTCATAAATGTAAGTTTTATATTGCGCTTATTCCGCCGTCTATTCTAATTTCAGTACCAGTTACAAATTTAGATTCATCTGAAGCCAAATATAGAATGGCGTAGGCGACATCTTTTGTTTCTCCAATTTTTCCCATAGGAATTTGCCGGGATAATTTTTCTATGGCCGCTTCTTTTCCTAATTTTTTATACAATCCATCCAATAATTGAGTATCAATGAATACAGGGTGTATTGAATTGCATCGGATATCATTTTGATCTTTTGCGCAATGTATAGCAACTGATTTGCTTAGATGTCTTACAGCAGCTTTGGCTGAATTATAAGCAGCTAGATTATGTCCAGCGATTATTCCAGATATTGATGAGATATTAATTATAGAGCCGCCTTTTTGTTCCTTCATTTTAGGTATTGTGTATTTGCATCCGAGAAAAACACTATCTAGATCTATATTATGGACTCGTTTCCATTGATCATAATCTTCATCTTCAATTGTACCCACAGCCATGATACCTGCATTATTAACTAGAATATTGACGCCTCCAAATTCCGTTTTGATGAAGTCAACAGCATTTTTCCAGTCATCAATAGAGGTTACATCATGTTTTATAGCCCGTGTCTGATCTGGGTATTTTGTGTTAATTTTTTTTGATTGATGAAGTGCTGTTTCATCATTGATATCGGTTAATAAGACTTTTGCGCCTTCTTTTACGAATAATTTTGCTGTAGCTAATCCAATTCCTTGGGCTGCACCTGTAATTAATGCAATCTTATTTTGAAGACGTCCCATATTTTTCTCCTTGTATCAAAAGATTTCTCCAATCTCATCAGAACCTATTCAGTCATGCAAATATTTATCATATATTTTTAGTATTTTCGGTAAAGCTTAGTTATTCTTATTTATTTTAACCATGGAAAAGTAGTATGAAAACAAATGCGATTAGAATTAAAGAGTATGGAGGACCAGAAGTTTTAAATTACGAAGAGGTTGAATTAAATGATCTACAATCTGGTGAAGCAAGAATTTGTCACAGTGCAATAGGTTTAAATTTTATTGATACATATCATAGGTCTGGATTGTATCCTATGCCTTTGCCAACTGGTTTAGGGAGCGAGGCGGCTGGTGTAGTAGAAGCAGTTGCGGAGGATGTGACTGCGGTTAAAGTTGGAGATAGGGTAGTTTATACGGGCAGACCAACAGACTCTTATTCAGATAGAAGAAATTTTGATGCAGGTCAACTCGTTCCAATTCCAAATGATATCGAGGATGATCAGGCAGCTGCTTTATTCTTAAAAGGATTGACTGCATGGTATTTGCTTAGGAGGAGTTATAAAGTTCAGTCAGGTGATAATATATTATTGCATGCAGCTGCTGGCGGTGTTGGTCTCATAGCTTGTCAATGGGCAAGTCATCTTGGTGCAAATATTATTGGGGTTGTCAGCACAGAAGAAAAAGCTGCGCTAGCTAAATCTCATGGATGCAATCATATTATTATGGCCGATGACGATGTTGCCGAGAAGGTGTTAATTTATACTAATGGTGAAGGCGTAGCTGCTGTTTATGATTCCATTGGGCGTGATACGTTCTTTGCCTCCTTGAATTCTTTACGGCCTCATGGAGTCATGGTTACTTTTGGCAATGCTTCGGGTCCTGTAGATCCATTTCCCCCTTCTGAGCTTGCCTCGCGTCATTCATTGTATGTGACGAGACCAATATTGGCTGATTTTATTAATACTCGAGAGAAATTACTCAATGCCTCTAAAGAACTTTTTGATCTTGTCGTTAAAGGTGTAATTAAGATAAATATTAATCAACGTTATGCGCTTAAGGATGCTGCTCAGGCACACAAGGATCTGGAGTCTCGAAAAACTACAGGATCAACCATACTTGTTCCTTAGGTAATAATTTGAAAACATACAAACCAATTAGGATTGGAAGATCTGATTTCCATAAGATAAGAGATGTTAATCATCATTTTAGAATTTGGGGTGAAGACAATGATCCCATTTTATTTTATTTGCATGGATGGGCCGATACTGGCTCAACATTTCAATTTGTTGTTGATGCGCTTAAGTCAAACTGGAGAATAATTGCGCCGGATTTACGTGGATTTGGAAAATCACAACATATTAGAAGTAATTATTGGTTTCCTGATTACTTGGCTGATCTAGATGAAATGATACAGTTCTATTCTACTGATAAGCCTGCAATGCTAATTGGGCATAGTATGGGAGCTAATATTGCCTCTTTATATGCTGGTATTGCGCCTGAAAAGGTGAGCCATTTGGTAAATATAGAGGGTTTCGGTTTAAAAGAGTCGAGCCCTAGTAATGCACCCAATAATTATCGTCGCTGGATAGAGCAACAAAAACAAGTACCGGCTTTTCAATCGTACTCCTCTATAGAAGAGTTGACTCCTAGGGTATTAAAGAGAAGCCCAAATATGACGCCTGATAGAGCTTTATTTGTGGCACAAGAATGGACAGAAACCACTGAAGAGCTTATTAATTTAAGGGCGGATCCATATCACAAACTTCCTAATGCTGTGCAATATAGAAGGAATGAAGCTGAAGCATGTTGGCGAAAAATTACGGCCAGCACTTTACTGGTTTTTGGTGAAAACACAACTTTTCAAGAAGAGATGCAGCTTTTTAAGAACAATGACGATGAAAATGGTCCATTCCATGATGCAGTATCTGAATGTATTTCAGATGCAGGACACATGATTCATTTTGAAGCCCCAGAGATGCTAGCTAAAATTATTGAAGAATTTCTATTAAATCTTTGATGGACTTTTAGGGTTATTGTTTAAACAAGAAACATTGAGTAAGCTGGATTTGAGCTTTCTTCCCAGTAGCGATAGCCCAATTTAGATAGATATGTTGTAAGTTGATTCATTTGATTTGAATTCGCTTGTATCCCTGCGAGTATTCTTCCGAAATCAGAGCCATGATTACGATAGTGAAATAAACTTATATTCCATTCTTTGCCGATAGCATTTAAAAATTCAAGAAGAGCTCCAGGTCTTTCAGGAAATTCGAAACGAAAAAGATGTTCATCTTTTATTGAAGTTCGACCCCCCACCATATGTCGAATATGCAGTTTTGCCATCTCATTTTCACTTAAATCAACGACAGGGTAATCTAAACTTTCAATTTCCTTGATTACGTGATCACGATCATTATTACTTTCATTTAAACTAATGCCTACAAAGACTCTGGCAGAGTCTTTATTGCTATATCGATAATTAAATTCCGTAATATTTCTTTTGCCGATTGACTCGCAGAATTTTTTAAAGCTTCCTGGTTCTTCTTTAATTTCAACCGCTAATAGCATTTCACTTTGTTTACCAACTGCAGCACGTTCGGCAATATGCCTTAAACGATCAAAATTGACATTCGCACCACAATTAATGCCAACGAATGTTCTCTGAGATAGATTATTTTCTGTAATATATTTTGTTATACCCGCAACAGACAGCGCTCCCGCCGGTTCAACTATTGATCTAGTATCTTCATAGATAGATTGAATTGCAGCGCATATTTCATCTGTGTTGACAGTTATTATTTGATCGATATATTTCTTACAGAGTCGGAATGTTTCATCACCGACTCTCTTTACCGCAACGCCATCAGCAAAAATCCCGACATGATCCAGGGTAACTGGTTTTCCGGCTTCCAAGGATAGCTTCATACTTGCAGAATCTTCGGGCTCTACACCTATTATTTTTATTTTTTTATTATTTTCTTTTATATAAGTAGCGATTCCTGAAATTAATCCACCTCCACCGATTGGTACAAAGACGGCATCAACATCTTGATCAGTTTGACTTAATATTTCTTTTGCTATGGTTCCTTGACCAGCAATGACATAAGGATCATTAAAAGGATGGATAAAAGTTAAAGATTCTTGCTTCTCAATTTCTTTAGCTTTTAGATAAGCTTCATCATAATTATCACCGTGTAAGATGACTTCTGCATCGAGCGATCTTACTGCGTCGATTTTTATACTAGGTGAAGTTTGAGGCATAACAACAACTGCACGATTTTTGTTTATTTTAGAGGCTAATGCCACTCCCTGTGCGTGATTTCCAGCGGAACTGCATACAACACCATTTTTTAATTCTCACCATTTTTTAATTCTTCTTTATTGAGCTGATTGATCTTATTTACTGCGCCTCTGATTTTAAAAGAAAAGGTTCTTTGTAAATCTTCACGTTTTAGTAACACTGTATTATTCAAGCGCGATGAAATAAGCAATGCATGTTCAAGCGGAGACTCTTTCGCCACTGAGTAGACATTTGCTTGATCAATTAATTGTAGATAATCTAATTTATTCACCGTCGTTCACTCTTAATCTTTGTCATGGAGCTATTTCATTTCCGTCTGCATCCAATTTCTTTATTTTATTCATCGGCAGCGCTTTTATTTTTTCTTCTATTTCGTTGAGATCGCCTACTATTACCCAGACTAAATTATCTGGTTTAATGGCGGCTTCAGCAGATTTTTTTAACCGATCAAGAGTAAGACTTCTAACGTTGTCGGGATATGTATTCCAATAATCATCAGGCAATCCATATGTTACCAATTGGGTTAGATCACCTGAAATTGTTCTAATGGTTTCCCAGCGTCCTGGTAAACTGAGAGTATTATTATCTTTAACTTTTTGTAACTCTTCTTCTGAGGCTGGATTTTCATTGAGATAATTTAGCAATTCTTTCTTGATCTCAGTTATTGATTCTGCGGTTTTATCCGTTTGGACAGGCGCGTATGCGATAAATGGTCGTTGTTCCTTAGTTCTTAGTAACAAGGTGCGTGCACCATAAGCCCATCCTTTATCCTCACGTAAGTTCATATTAATTCTTGAAGTGAAAGAGCCGCCAATAATTTCATTCATTGATTCAATAGCCAGCTCGTCAGAATTACTAGGACTGGGCGCTATATTTGCTGCCAACACAATGGATTGTTGCGCGCCAGGTCGATCAATAAGATAGATTGTTTCTTCTTTATTGTTTTCAACGGGGGTTATATTTTTTTGTAGTAGGTCACCTGCCGCCCAGTTTTTAAAGTATTTTTCTAATTTTGGTTTTATTTCATCCATACTTACATCGCCAACTATTATCATGGTGGCATTATTGGGTTTAAACCATTTTTTATGGAATTCGATGAGTGAGTCTTGGGTAATTTTAGAAATTGATTCTTCTGTACCAGATCCAGTTAATGGCATTGAATAAGCATGGTTCTCCCCATACAGTAATTTCGGTAAGACTCTAAGTGCTATCCCAAAATAATGGCATTGAATAAGCATGGTTCTCCCCATACAGTAATTTCGGTAAGACTCTAAGTGCTAGCCCAAAAGGTTGATTTTTTTCTTGTTGAATTTGAGCTAATCTTTGTTTTCTGAGGCGTTCTAATTCATTTTTTGGGAAACTTGGATTTAATATGATATCTGCATACAGTTTAATAGATTGATCCAGATTTTCTTTTAACGCATTTAAAGAAACGGTGGAGTTATCGACTCCTGATCCAGAACCAATGATTGCGCCTATATTTGCTGCGGCATCGCTTATTTCAAGCGCATCCATTTTTGCAGTACCTTCATCAAGCATTGCCATAGCAAGGCTTGAAGTTCCTGGTTCTGAGAATTGATCTGCCGCGTAACCAGCATTGAGTAGCAAACTAAAATTTATAACCGGAGCGTTATGTTGTCTGGCAACAATTAAATTTAATCCGTTTGATAAAGCATCTTTTTCAAAATCAATAAATTTACTTTCAGGAAACTTTGTTGTTTCTGGGACAGATGAACGGTCAGCTCCAACTTCTTGAGCGTGCAGTTTTTTAATTGGATGAACCTCGAGGTTATAAGAGCCCTGCGCTAACCATTTTTTGGCTGTTCTTGTAATGCTTTTCTGGGTGGCGTTCTCTATTGCGTCAAGTGAATTCTTATAGTATCCAGGATCACCAGTATAAACTGCATTTTGAGCCAGGATATCTGATTTACCACCGAACCCTCCCACTTTCTCGAGACCTCGGATAAAACTTGCAGTTAATTTCATCTTAGCTCTCTTTAACTCAGCTTTTGTAGGTCCATCTTCTATAAATCGATTGATTTCTTCGTTTATTGCTAATTTGACAGCCTCGGGTTCTCCATTGGGTTGAGCAGAAGCTTGTATGTAATAGAATCCTCCAATATCGCCTGCGAATTGATAAGAATCAATATCGGTTGCAATTTGTTCTTCATAAACCAATCTGTTGTATAAACGAGAAGTTTTACCGGAGGTTAAGATAATATCTATAAGTTGTAATACGTCAGAATCAAGATCTCGAAAGGCAGGTCCGCCCCATGCTTTATGTATACGAATTTGCGGTACATCATCTTTTATGATTTCACGTTTATCAGTGTCTAATCTTACTGTCCAATCCAACAATTTTTCAACAGGAGGAGATGCAGGTATATCTCCAAAATATTTTTTTACTTTTTCATGAACTGCGGTGGGGTCAACATCACCCGCAATAACAATAACTGCATTGTTTGGCCCGTAATATTTTTTAAACCATTCATGGACATCTTCAAGGCTAGCAGCATCAAGGTCTTCCATGGAACCAATTGTGCTCCATGAATAAGGGTGATCATTAGGGAAAATCCCTTCTAATAAATGATATTCAACCATTCCATAAGGTTGGTTATCTCCTTGTCTTTTTTCATTTTGTACCACTCCTCGCTGTTCATCTAATCGATCTTGGGTGATAGCTCCTAGCATATGGCCCATGCGATCTGATTCCATCCAGAGCGCCATATCAAGCGCTGTATTAGGTACATTTTCAAAATAATTAGTGCGATCAAAATAAGTTGTTCCATTCATATTTGTCGCCCCAACACGCTCGAAAGGTTTGAAGAATTCGTCATTATAATTCTCACTGCCATTAAACATTAAATGCTCAAAGAGATGAGCAAAACCAGTTTTACCTTTAACTTCGTTTTTTGAGCCAACGTGATACCAAAGATTAACTGCGACAATGGGGGCTTTATGATCTTCGTGCACAATTAATCTGAGACCATTATCAAGAGTAAACTCTTCATAATTGATGTTGACTTCAGTAGCTCCCAATGCTGTGGTTTGACTCAACAAAAATGGAAATAAAAGTTTTTTAAATGTTTTAATCATAATTATTTTTTCCCTGAATGTATGATTCACGTTCCTATTGATAGAATCTTCAGATAATTCAAACTGATATTATTGATAATTTTCAATTATTATTCTTTATCTGTAAATTTAATATAAAATTCATTATTACAATTAATTATAAAACATAAAGAGAAAGATCTTTTGAGTAAAATAATAATTCGAAATGCAAAACTAATAAATGAAGGTGCTATCAATGAATCTGACATTTTAATTGATGGCGAACGAATTGCAAAGATTGCATCAAATATAAAAGTTGATAATAGCGTTTGCGCGATAGATGCCAATGGCCGTTACCTAATTCCTACCTAATTCCAGGCATGATAGATGACCAAGTTCATTGCCGTGAACCTGGATTAACGCATAAGGCTGATCTGGCAACAGAGTCCTCTGCTGCTGTTGCTGGAGGCATTACGAGTTTTATGGAAATGCCAAATGTTGACCCACAAACAACAAATAAGCAGGCTTTGCAAGATAAGTATAAGTTAGCCGAGAATCGGTGCCGAACTAATTATGGATTCTATATGGGGGCAACCAATACCAATATTGAGGATATTAAATCGTTAAATATAAATGAAGCTTGCGGCGTTAAAGCTTTTTTGGGTGCATCCACAGGCAATATGCTAGTTAATGATCCAATGGCGTTAGAGTTATTATTCGAACATGCACCTATCATGATTGTTACTCATTGTGAAGATTCTCCAATGATTTGGGAGAACGAGCAAAAAGCAAAAGAAAAGTATGGTGAAGATATACCCGTTACTGAGCATCCTTATATCCGATCAGATGAAGCGTGCTATAAATCATCCAGTTTAACCATTGAGATGGCTAAAAAGTATGATGCATTACTGCATATCCTCCATTTGACCTCAGCCAAGGAAATGGATCTATTTTCAGATCTACATCGATCTAAAAAACGTATCACAGCTGAAGTGTGCGTTCATCATCTTTGGTTTGATGAGACCAGCTACAAAGATAAAGGGGCATTCATAAAATGCAATCCTGCTATTAAAACAAGCAAAGATAGGGAATCATTAGTGGCTGCATTAAATAGTGGTAAATTAGATGTTATCGCAACTGACCATGCACCTCATACCAAAGAAGAAAAATTAAGAAGTTATTTTGATTCACCGGCTGGATTACCACTCGTTCAACATGCATTGCCTGCGCTGTTTGATTTGGCTAATCGAAATGAGGTATCTCTTGAGTTAATAATAGATCGAGCTTGCCATGCTCCAGCAGATCTATTCGGCGTAGAAGATCGCGGTTATATAAGGGAAGGTTATTATGCTGATTTAGCACTGGTAAATCCAAAAAAATCTTATTCAGTAAATAAGAGTAATATTTTGTATAAATGTGGTTGGTCACCTTTTGAGCAGCATACATTTGGCACGTCCATTGATACGACTATAGTCAATGGCACTATTGTTTATGATGACAATGAATTAACGGGAGCAATTGTTGGAAAAAGGATGACATTTAACCGTTCAAGAAATTGACGAAAAATGTTTACTTTATTGTGGATAGGTTTATTATCCGTACCATATAGATGAGGGAAAATTTGTTGAACCACTGATCATATTTTTTAATGCACTATTAATTTGCATAACACTATAAAAAATGAAGCCAACAAATACATCAAATCC
>Ga0208764_10001611_pt1 | contig 14421 bp, 6 predicted proteins | sample ETNtaG_18_FD_185762 | JGI IMG/M metagenome (GOLD analysis project Ga0208764, IMG submission 185762) | Marine microbial and viral communities from oxygen minimum zone, Eastern Pacific Ocean - ETNP201302SV91 (SPAdes) (version 2) | ecosystem: Environmental > Aquatic > Marine > Oceanic ... | reverse complement strand
TCACATAACTTAATGCTGGGTCTGCATTTGCAGAGATATCATAGTCCCAATAACTGGTATCAGGCTCAGTCTCAAAATTGTCAATTACTTGTCCGTACATCAAGACCGGCAGTGAAAAGATAAATATCAATGAGATCAGTTTCTTCATTTCATTAACTCCTTATTTATTTTTAGTTAAATTAATTTTAATTCGATGCTAATGTAAGCAACAGGTATATCCCAACCGTGGAAGCCATGATCGCATAGGATGCATTCTTCGCATGCTTCCATGGTGTCATGTCCACTGGCGCAGGTTCCCTCTCCTCACTTGCTGCAATCTCTGCTTCACTCTTTGGATATAAATACCCAATGAAAAGCATTACCATTATGGACCATGTAAAACTAATAAAATACATATGAAGCCAGTGCAGATTTTCTATCGGGAAAAACACAAAATAAGCATATAACAAAAAACCCACTACCATGCCTACTTTTGCCCCTATTGCGGGGATATGTTTTGTAAAAACACCCAGTAAAAATATTGCAATAATTGGAACACTATAAATGCCATTCACCTTTTGCAAATAGGTAAAAATGGATTCCATCTGGGCCAATAATGGTGCAATAATAATGGATGCTACCGCAAGGATGATCCCAAAGTTCTTTCCTGTCTTGACTATCTCATCATCTGAAGCACTTACATTGATGTAGCCCTTGTAGAACTGCAGGCTAAATAACGTTGAGGCACTATTCAATGCGCTATTGAAAGAACTTAGGATGGACCCCAAGAGAACTGCAGCAAACAAACCTATGGACCAATCCGGTAACACATGTTTGACAACGGCCCCATAGACCTGATCCTGTTTTGTTATCACCAAAGCATTTTCACCAAACATGGTTATGTCGGTCAAATGTAGTGCGATTATTCCAGGGAGACAGAGCATGATGGGACCAACCAATTTCATGGCCGAAGCAAAGAGGACACCCTTTTGTCCTTCAGCAAGACTCTTGGCTGCCATGGCACGCTGTACGATAACCTGATTTGTTGACCAGTAAAAAACCTGTATGAACATCATCCCCGTTAAGAGCGTGGGCCAGGGAACGGATACAACTTTCTCATCAATATTTGTTTGGGTCAATACTGCAAGGTATTCTGGCTTTGAGTTAAATAATGTAGAAAGACCGTCCATGAATGAACCATCCCCAAGTTTGGCAAGGGCAAGGGCAGGTATTGCCAATCCTCCGATCAAAAGTCCAATGCCATTCAAGGTATCACTCACAGCAACTGATTTCAATCCACCAAAGATCGCATAAGAACTGCCAAGCACACCAATGGTTGCAGCGATCATCCAAATAGGGAATTCCAGATCAAACATTCCCTTTAGTGCAAGTGAGCCTGTATATAGTACGACAGGCAGAAGGACCGTGACATATCCAAATAAGAACAAACCCGATACCATGGATCGGGTCATCTTGTCAAATCTTTTTTCTAAAAAGGCCGGAGTTGTGGTAAAGCCACTTGCAAGATATGTGGGAAGAAAAATCAATGCTGTTACAATCATTGCAAAAGCAGCCAAAGCTTCCCAAGCAACACCAACAAGTACCTTGTCTCCAAACACGTCTCCATTCAAACCTACCAACTGTTCAGTGGATAGATTCGTTAATAATAGTGATCCAGCAACAATTGGCCAACTCAAGGCACGGCCACCTGTAAAATACTCTTCGGTGGCGTTATCAGATCTCTGCATTTTCTGTACGATATGATATGTGAAGAAGGCAACCGACGCAGTTGCGATCACAAAACTTAGAAGGGCAAAATTATCCATAGTTTATCTTCTCAAAGTATAGCACATAGTATTCATTACATGCATATTTAGGGTAAGGTTTGTTGATTTTCGAGCAAACCTAACTTTAAAAAATAAAACTATGCAAATTATTTTTATAAACTTTAAATTTTTTTGCAAATGAAGATTAAGTTAGAAGACATAGCAATCAGGTCCGGATATTCTGTCGCAACCGTTTCCAGAGTACTTTCAGGGAAAGCGAAGGGCCGATCCCAGAGTGTATATGACGTCATCCATACAGCAAGAGATCTTGGTTATAAGATATCCTTAAATCAGTACAGCAACATAGACATCCCCATTGAGATGGCGCTGGTCACACAGCATGATGCAGAGGAATTCTACTCTTGCCTCTATGAGAGTTTTGATAGGATCGCATCGAAGATGAACATCCAGATCAGCATACATTCTGCAAAACATTCCTCCAACCTTATCGAACAAATACATCTGGTGTCCAAGTTCCATGATGGGATCATATTAATGGCACCCACTCTGGTCAGTGAAGACTATGAGAAAATCTTAAATAAGGTCCGGCCATTCCCCATTATCTCTATTGCCCCTGTTGATGGGAATATACTTCCAACCATCACATTTGATTCCTACGAAGGTGGAAGATTAGCTGGTGAAACATTGATCAATGCTGGCTTCAAAAAGTTTGGCATTATTACTGGTCCCATGATAAAGTGGGAAGCTAATCTAAGAAAAAATGGTTTTAATGATGCTCTGCGAAAGAGCGGATTTGAAATTGATTGGGAATTCCAAGGAGATTATTCATTTGCCTCTGGAGAGACAGCTTTCAAAGACATACGACAAAATGGAATAAGAGGATTGGGCATATTCTCATCAAATGACCAGATGGCACTTGGGTTTTTACATACTGCCTTGGAAAATGGACTCGCCATACCTGGAGATTTTGGGATGGTCGGATACGACAACATGCCCTATAGCAAGGTATTTTATCCAAAACTATCAACAATTGACACAGACTTGGATCTTTTGGCAGAGGCATCACTTGAATCCCTAAGATCAAAGATCAGAGATAATAATGAAAAAAAGACCAATTCAACCACCACACTGCTTCCAGTAGAAATGGTAAAAAGAAGGACCCATGAAAATGAAAACAGTTTATAGAATGATCAACTTATTGATGTTTGGCATCCTCATAAGTGGATGTACAGGCACAGGCCATCAAAGAGAACGTTTTGTTGATGAACTTGTACAAAAGATGACACTTGATGAGAAGGTTGGACAGATGACCCAAGTGGACAAGAGAATGTTGGACAGCGAAGAAGACATAGCAAAGTATTTTTTGGGCTCCATCCTCAGTGGAGGTGGATCGGTCCCTGATGACAACACCCCCAAAGGCTGGGTTAACATGGTCAATAATTATCAAAGACAAGCCCTTTCCACACGTCTTAAGATTCCACTCATATATGGCATAGATGCTGTGCATGGTCACAATAATGTTGTAGGTGCAACTGTATTTCCTCAAAATATTGGTCTTGGTTGTAGCAATAATCCAGAATTGATTTATCAGGTGAATCATGCAACGGCAGTAGAGGTTGCGGCCACAGGATTGCATTGGACATTCTCACCTTGCATCACCGTACCGCAGGATGATCGTTGGGGTAGGCAATATGAAGGCTTTAGTGAATCCACTGAGATAGTGACCAGACTGACCCATGCTGCAATAACAGGATATGAAGATGCCTTGGATATCTTTGATGGAAGACAGATCGCTGCTTGTGCAAAGCATTTCATTGGTGATGGTGGAACCAATTGGGAGACCGGATCACTGAAAGAAGGAATACACACATATAAGATAGATAGAGGAGATACTCAATTGACAGAGGAAGAATTGAGGAAAGTTCATCTACCACCCTATCTAGAAGCGGTCAAGGCAGGAGTCAAAACCGTGATGATCAGTTTCAATAGTTGGAATGGTGTAAAGTGTCACGGTAGTAAATACTTGATCAATGACCTTCTCAAGACCGAACTGAATTTTGAAGGACTTGTTGTCACTGACTGGGCGGGAATTGATGAGATTCCAGGGGATTATAAATCTGACATAATCACTTCGATCAATGCAGGAATTGACCTTGTCATGGTTCCTGGTTCGTTATATGGTCAAAACCATTATAAGACCTTTATTGAACTATTGATAGAGGCAGTTAAGGAAGGCTCCATCCCCATGTCTAGGATCGATGATGCGGTAAGACGGATATTACTTGTAAAACATGACCTAGGTTTATTTGAGTCTCCATATGGAAAAATTGAATACGCAAGCCACGTTGGCTCTGAGGAGCATCGTAGAGTTGCCCGCGATGCTGTAAGAAAGAGTATGGTATTAATAAAAAATGAATCAAACATCCTACCTCTTAAAAAGAATGAAAATCTTACAATTGTCGGGTCTGGTGCAAACAATCTAGGAATGCAAAATGGTGGATGGACCGTTGAATGGCAAGGAAAGATCAGACCAGACTTTAAAATACTTGATAAGAATGGCAATGGCACCATCAAGCCCAAGGAGGTCAATTCCTATTTCAAGGGAATATACGATTCAAAATACGATTCTGGTGCTGCAAACTCATTCTTTAAGAACATGGACAAAGATTCAAACGGATCTGTCAATCAGGAAGAATTCCAAGGATACGAAAAATCATCTCCATTTCAACCCAATGGAACCAGCATACTAAGCGCAATACTAGAAGCCTCGGATGAAAGTGGACTGGTCACCTATGACCCAAGTGCAAATAATTTGTCCAAAGAGGATATTGTGATCGCAGTGATCGGAGAATATCCATATGCAGAAGGATATGGAGATAATCCATCCATTGAACTCAATAGTCATGATAAAGCTGTACTTGAAAGATGCTATGAATCTGGAAATCAAATGATCGTCATCATGCTGTCAGGCAGGCCATTGGTCATCAACGATCATGTGAAAAAGTGGAATGGATTCATTGCCGCATGGCTACCTGGGATGGCAGGAGAAGGAGTATCAGATGTAGTTTTTGGAGACTATTCACCAACGGGGAAACTTAGTTTCTCATGGCCAAGAAACACTGGTCAATTACCCTTGAATGAAGGTGACTTAAACTACGACCCACTTTTCCCATTTGGACACGGGCTTACCTATTAACTAAACTATATGTCCAACTGGATCAATGCGATATTTAAATAAATTATTTATTTCACTATTTCTTTTCTCATTTATTAATGGGCAGTCAGTTCGATTAAATGAGATTGTCTCTAGTAATGGAGATAATCTATATGATGAGGATGGCGATACCCCAGATTGGATCGAATTGCATAATCCAACTGATGAGGTCATCGATCTATTTGGATTTGGAATTACAGATGACCCACAAGATCTATCTAAATGGACCTTTCCCTCCATTGAACTAGGTCCAAATGCATTCCTTATCGTCTTCGCATCTAATAAAGATAGAAAAGAACACGTGGTTCAATGGGATGCAAAGATCGACTGGGGCGATACTTGGTCCTATTGGATAGGAACCAGTGCACCTGTAGATGACTGGGAACTACCGGAAACAAATCTTGATTTTTGGTCAACAGGTGAAAGTGGATTTGGCTATGGCGATAATGATGATAATACCGAAACACCACAAGTAATGAGCGTTTATGTTAGAAAGGAATTTGAAATTGATGATCCATCCATCATACAAAAAGCCTTATTCCATGTTGATTATGATGATGGCTATGTTGCTTACATCAATGGAGTAGAGTTCTCACGCAGAAATCTTGGTGAGCCAGGTTCAAGCATTTACCATGATACTCCAGCAGCAGCATTGCATGAGGCAGAGATATATTCTGGAGGATTTCCTGAACAAATAAACATGGATCTAAGTTCCTTTCCCATATTGGAAGGCACAAATACATTAGCAATTCAAGTCCATAATTATACAAATAACTCCTCTGACATGAGTTGCATTCCTTTTCTAACTCTTGGGTATGACACTGCAATTGATGGGATATCCGATCCAAACGAGTTAATGGCAATACCAAATTCATTTTTACATACAAACTTCAGGATCAGTTCTGATGGTGATAGCATATTGATCAGTGACCCTGATGAGATCATTATGGATTCAATCGTGATTGGGAGCATCGATACTGACATGTCATTTGGAAGATTTCTTGAAAGCGACTATTGGGCATTATTTAATGAGCCAACTCCAGGATTCTCAAATTCTACCACATCCTACCAAGGTTCATTGGCAGCACCTGAATTTTCATTGGAATCAGGTTTCTATGACCAGAACCAACTTTCCATTGAATTGACAAGCATGGATGAGAATGTATCGATCCATTTCACTACTGATGGTAGAATTCCCACCACCTCCGATCTAGCATATGATTATCCAATTACCATTACTACAAATACCGTATTGAGGGTTCGTACTTTCCGAGATGGCTGGGTTCCCTCTGATATTGGAACAAAGACATACATGGTCGGCGAAGATCCTCCAGTTGAACTTCCTGCCATATTCATTTCAACGGACCCAAATAGTTTCTTTGATGAGGATACAGGGATGTATGTGATGGGGCCAAATGCCGACACATGGAACTTCCCTTACTTCGGCGCAAATTTTTGGGAGGACTGGGAGAGGCCCATACATTTTGAAATATTAGAGGTCGATGGTTCAGGATACGCTGCAGATGCAGGTACAAAGATATTTGGAGGTTGGAGTAGAGCATTTCCACAAAAATCTCTCTCGATCTTCTCTAGAAGTCATATTGGTCCAAGTTCATTTGATTATCAATTGTTTCCAGAATCTGACATTGATAGTTATGAGGCATTTGTACTTCGTAATTCAGGAAACGATTGGGAGTCAACTGTTTTAAGAGATGGCTTCATTACCAGTTTAACAGAAGGCCTAGACATTGACCATCAGAGATATCGCCCAGCAGCATTATACATAAATGGTGAATTCTGGGGTATACAAAACATAAGAGAAAAAGTTAACGAACACTTTTTATCATCAAATCATTCGATCTCCTCAGAGAACATTGACCTCTTGGACATACAAGGTGTAAATGAAGAAAATATTGTACATGGTACAAATGCAGATTACAAGATACTGATCAATTATTTAGATACACAAGACATGAGCGACCCCATTGTCCAAAATGCAATCGAAAATTGGATAGACATTGATTCATACATGAGTTATCAAGCTTTTCAGATATTCGTGGACAATAGAGATTGGCCAGGTAATAACATTAAATTTTGGAGAGACCACCGTGTTGGAGGAAAATGGAGGTGGATACTCTATGACACTGACTTTGGTTTTGGTATCTGGGATCCCACTGCTTATAATTTTAATACCTTGGCATTTGCACTAGATCCATATGGGCCTGGCTGGCCAAACCCTCCTTGGAGCACATTCGTATTTAGAATGCTCATGGAGAATAACCATTTCAAAAATTCATTTATTAATGTTTATTGTGACATGCTCAATACCATCTTCATGCCAGAATTCTTAGTTGCAAGTCTTGACTCTATCTCAGGAAATATTGAGGACATGATACCAATACACCGTTCTAGGTGGTACAATGATGGAAATTGGCCTAACTCTGCTACTAGTTGGGAATATAGACTGGATGTCATGGAAACTTTTTCCAATCTTAGAAGACCTCGGGCCATTATTCATTTAATAGATGAATTTGACCTCCCAAACATTTCACAGGTGACCATTGCCATGACACCTGAATTTGGAGGTTCTGTCAAACTAAACACCTTGGACATTTCAGAGACAAACTGGCATGGATATTACTTTCCAACCGTTCCAATAGAGGTAGAGGCAAAGCAGAATGATGGCTTTCAATTCAGTCACTGGCTAGAGTTCCCAGATTCGAGCAGAACAATGAAAGTAAATATTTCTGATGGCTTCATATTGACAGCAGTGTTTTTACCAACTGAACTGACCCCTGGGTCTCTGGTCATCAACGAGATCAATTATAATTCAAATGATGATCATGAATCGGGTGACTGGATAGAAATACATAATCCAGGGGAAATGAACCTTGATATTTCTGGATGGACCTTTAAAGATGAGGACAATGACCATTCTTATGCTTTCCCTGATGAGACCATACTCCTGAGTGATGGATACATGGTCGTTGCCAATGACCTAGAGTCTTTCTTTGAGCATTATTCAAATGAGACCCCTGTCATTGGGCCTTTTGATTTCGGCTTGGGTGGTGGTGGTGACGAAATTAGGATCTTTGATTCTGATGGCCTTATGGTTGATTCGGTTAATTATGATGATGATGAACCATGGCCTTTTGAACCTGATGGTGATGGCCCAACACTAGAATTGATAAACCCTGGTCAAGATAATTCATTGGTAGGATCTTGGTCAAGTTCAACAGATCATGGCTCTCCTGGTTCACAGAATACAATCTATCTCAACAATGATGATTTAGAAGAAAACATACCTACAATACACGCTTTGATGCCTGCATATCCGAATCCATTCAATGGCGCAGTGACCATACCATTTGAACTTTCATCACCCATCAATACGACTATAACAATATTTAACGTACTTGGCGAAAAGGTAATGGAATTTCCCTTAGATAATTTTGGCGCTGGAAAACATTTGATCAAATGGAATGGCGAAAATAAGTTAGGCATGCGTGTTGGGACTGGGATTTATTTTGCAAAACTTGGTCTGGAAAAAACTCGCAATGTGCAAAAGTTGATCTACCTTAAATAATTATAACTCTTCCCTTCTTTCCTATTTCATTTATTGATTCATAAGTCAATATATTTAAGCAAACTCTGAATGATCACATAATGAAGTGGAAAATAATATTCTTTAGTTTATGCATTTCAAGCTTGTCCCATGCTGACATTATCCATGAGGTTGGGTCATTATCCGGTTTTATCTTAGGCGAATCGCCAAACTCATCATATGATAACTGGTTAAGTCATGTAACAGAGGGAATCGCCGATGAAGGGTTTAATGATTACGGTCCCGACTGGCTTGATGTTCAGACCAATGGATTCGGTAATTATGAAAGATTAATGGAAGGAAGCCCAACATTAGACTATTGGGATAATATTTTTACAGGATTCATTGCGGGCGATACAACCCTTGTAGATTCTTTATTGCAAGACTCAATTGCATCATTTTTTTATGAGTTGGTCATTTTTCAAGACACGTTACATGACCAAATATTTCATGTTATTAGGGAACAACTTGACACAAGTATTATAGACATAAATCAACCAGAAAATGATGCAGATGATGTCGTAGGTGGTTTTCGAAATAGTTGGGGAATGTTTGTCATCAACCCCTCTGCTTCTAGAGAACAGGTCATAGTTCAAGTACCACATCCCTGCGATGACTTCATCGCCCCTTATGTTGCTCTTGACATGTTCCTTGAGATAAATGCCTATGCATTCATGATAAATGGAGCAGGAAGAGAGGTCTCCTGGACTGAGGTCGGCAATTTTTCAAATAGCAAATCCTTATCCGATCCGGTAAGGTATCAACATACTGTTTTTCAAAGATTTCAAGAAATTGCAGTTCATCCCCTCATTGGGACAAATCCGCATTGGCCTCTTGTCTTTGCAATGCACAGTTTTGATAATGGGACGCACCTAGAACGTAAATCGGTAATTCTAGCCGCTGGAACACAAAATCCATTTACCAATAAGCCGATCCGAGATATTACTGATGATCATTTTGACATCATTAACTTCACTGAGGAGTTCCCTATATCTAGTGAACAATTCACTAATCCATCTCCTCTTCATGTCACTGACTATTATGAGGTTTTTTATGATGATCAATGCATGTATGACAATGGTTCAGAGGAATTTCCCATCACATTGGCAACAGAGTTAAAAGGTCCTTCAAATGGAATACAGATGATCGATCTTCAATCTCAAATAAGTGGATATTCTGTTTACGAGCCATGGATACATGTTGAATTGGATGAGAAGCCCATGCTCCTTGATTCGTTGGGGATTTCTGATGAGGTAGCCTATGGGCAAGGGTCTTATCCAACAAACATTGATAATTTTTCCATGATAAGAGAATATTACCAACCATTCATTGATGCCTTGGAACTTTACATATCTCATTGGGAATCAGTCCCTGACCAAGACTCCCCCGATTCAATTGAATTCATCAGGGCCTATAATGTGGATAATTCAGATGAGGCGTATCTGACCTGGACACCCGTACATGATACTAATTTTAAATCATTTCAATTTGAGGCAGATCAAGATACGTTTTTTAATTCTCCAACTTTTTTTGACCTTAATGATCATGCCCAATTACAATACATGCGCCAAGACCATCAAACACTTTCTGGCCTAAATAATGCACAGCAATGGTGGTTCAGGATACGTGGAGTGGACTACTTTGATAATGCTGGTCCTTGGTCACAAGCAGTGTCCAACCTGCTCCCAGGTCACAGCCTTCCTGATACTTTATTGGATTTTGAGCATGTGAACATTATTCAAAGCATTCCAAATGAAGATATCGATCAAGAAGACTACGCCATAGATTCCTTGAATACGATCCCTGGCAATAGTCATAGTTTCGTTCTCTTTGGCAATACTTGGAAATCAATAGAGATTGAACCATTTACTCCTGATTCAGGAACCATTCTACAAATTTTTGCTAGGATCGATAGCGTGTCAGAGATCCAGGCGATCGGATTCTCAAATGAAGATCATTCTATTCGTTACTCTTTTTCTGGACTGGAGACTTTAGACATCGAACAATGGATACCTGTTTACCAAGGATCTCATGAGATAGGTAATTGGAATTCTTACAGATTCCCCATGGGAAATGACTGGTTAGCTTGGCATGATTCTCTGTCATCAATAAATAAAATTGAATTTATCAATGACCATGATGATACAAGTAGTTCACCGGGAAGTATTCATTTTAGCATGATCAGAGACATCTCTGCTGATCTACCAATTGAACCAACTGTCTCCATCGACTATGAATTAGGCAATGTACGTAATGAGAATCATGGCCAAATGGTATCCGTTTCATTTAATTCAGTGATACAAGACTCTGATTCTTACGCATTCTCATATCATTGGGAATTTGGTGATGGTAACATATCAAATGAGTCAAATCCTGATCACGATTACATGATTGAGGATGATCATGATTATACAGTCGTTTTAATTGTTGAAGATGAGACTGGACGACAAGGCTGGGCCTCAACAATGATAGAGGTAGACCAAGGTATTTCAACCTTCCCTATCACCATGAATTTTATTGGGGACATAATGATGGGGAGAAGATATGAAGACGATGACGGAATTATCTCTACGCAGGGCGTACAAGCATTGTTTGAACCCACAAGAGATCTACTTGGAATGGCAGCAGATCTATCTGTTGCAAATCTAGAAGTTCCTCTTTCAGATCAAGGGTATCCCCATCCAACAAAAAGTATCGTTTTTCGTTGTGCACCAGAGAACGTGAGTGGTTTGATCTATGGAGGAATTGATGTTGTCTCCCTAGCAAATAATCATATCTTAGACTATATGGAACCTGCGATGATCCAAACTCAAAACATATTGAATGAAGCAGGAATCCTCCATTCAGGTTCAGGAATAAATAGTTATGAGGCATACCTTCCAGCAATCAAATCGATAAAGGGTCAAGTGATCGCATTTTTGGCCTCAAGCGATCGAACAGGTCAATACAACAATTATCAACCTTACCTAAATGCTGGAGAAAACAAGTCAGGATTTGCTTACATGACACCATATTATTTGAGACAACAGATCCAATCCGTTGATGGGCTGGCCGACCTCATCATTGTTGAAATGCATGCCGGGAGTGAATATTCTTCCTCACCAGGTTCTGATTATGATTCATTCTCCATGCCTGAGACATTTGAAGATCTTAAGATCAACCCTGCAAGTTCAATTGGTTTTGACATGATTCCTAGATACGGGATTGAGATTGATGACTATTCTTGGCGCTTGGATAGACCAAAAATGTGGGATAGGGCAATAAGACATTTTGCCATAGATGAAGGTGCTGACCTGGTCATAGTACATCACCCTCATATCATCCAAGGTTTAGAGGTATATCAGGAAAGATTGATCGCACATTCGTTAGGAAATTTTATTTTTGACCTTAATTATCCTGAGACCTATCCATCGATGATCCTCAATTCAAAAGCAGATAATTCAGGGTTTACTGATTTCTATATTGAGCCGGTCTATATTGATGATTATTTGCCTGTCCCAGCTAAGGGTGAGTTAGGTAATTACATACTGGACCATGTTGCGATGCTCTCAAAAGAATTAGATACCTACGTACATGTAGACAAGGATAATCAACAAGCATACGTGATCATGGATACGACAACAATGGCAATTGAAAATATTCAATATAATGCCTGGGTATTGAATTCAATGCCTACCATGTTGAATGATCAGAGTTATTTTGAATCAGAACCAATTCCATTATCAAAGGCTGGTAATATTTCAAAATTATCAAATGGTCACTCTAGCATAACGCATTTTAGACTTGGTAGAGAAAAGGTGTGGATGAAAAATTTTGAAGATGAAGGCAGTAGTTTATGGAATTTGAACAGTGATAGTGAGACACTCCAGGATTCAATTTTTCGTCGAGGTGAGACTGGAATACTACACGTAAGGTACGCTAATTCTCCTGATAATCTTGTTACAAATCTTGAAGATCGCATCCCTTTCAATAATCAACATCAACATACGATCCATGGATTCATTAAAACGGAAAATGCAAAAAATGTAACCCTTGAGATCAGATGTGCCGCTGGACGATCAGGAGAGAGTTTATTTACAGCATCCATGGAAGACTCTGTTTCAGGTTCGTCTACTTGGAAAAGATATTGGGGTGATGTCCCTTACCATCAGGATGCAGAATTTTTTGATATTAGGATGAATAGTGACATTCCAGACTCAAATATTTCCTATTCTTGGTTTGATGATGTCGGACTCATAGAATGGGATACCCTAGAATTGATATCCGGATACCCAATTTCAATTCCCCATCCCAATGATTATGACTACATCCAGTTGTTTCATGATCAAGAACAGATCAATATGTTTGGAATGGAATTGGAAAATTCTATCTTAGGATCCCTTGACCCTCTAAATGCAGAACCCAGAGCCGCTCAAAACATCATAAGAGTTCCAGATTATTTTCATTTCTATGATGAATCTAAAGGGCCAGTTGGTGAAAGAAACTGGATATTGGATTCTGAACTAATTGGCGTTGGAAAGACCCCTTCCCTTTTTTGTGAGGAACCAGGAATATATGAGATAACTCTAAAGATATCTGGATTAGAAGGACAAGAAGATCAAGAAACCATCTCTGTTGTAGCATTGGCGCCAGGTTCAGATCAACATGAGTTAGGGGATGTCAATGGTGATGGATCAGTGACAATGGTAGATGCGCTATTGTGTGCAAATCACATATTAGGACTTTTCGTATTCCAACCGGTTGAATTCCTAGCTGCGGATATTGACGGGAATGGGTTGATAAACATATTTGATGTATTATCCATATCCGACCTAGTAGATCAATGATCTAATCTATTATGTCAAGTATCTGGCTCATGCTTGATAATACCTTGCGACCTGTCTTTTGCAACCTTTCCTTACCCATGTGCCCATGATCCAATAAAAGGCAATCTATGCCCATGGCATCTGCAACTTCACTATCATGAACCGTGTCACCGATCATGATGACCTCATGGTTATCGTAAGGAAGTTCATTCATGAAAGTGATGCCTAATTCTATCTTGCCTCTAGCATATTGATTATCAATACCACGGATGATGATGAAATAGTCTTGTAATTCATGACTTTTGACCCATTCATTTAAATATTCCTGTTTTCCAGCTGAAAGAATGGATTGACTGAAACCAGCAATACTAATATCCTTGATAACTGATGAGGCTCCTTCATGAAGTTTTGTCTCATGGAAGGATTTCCCGTAGTATTTGACAAATTCATCTCCAGCAACTTCAAATGGCTCTTCATCGAAATCAAAACCTAATCTTTTATAATAATCCTCAACAGGGAATGAGAACACTTTCTTATATATTTCTTCTGTGATTGTAGGTAGGGATCTTTTTTTAAGACTCTCATTGATGCCTTCTACACAAAGCCATCGGTCATCAAGCAGTGTTCCATTCCAATCCCATATGATATGTTTGTATTTCATTGTTTTTTCCATGCCAAAGTTCGGGTACAACAGATAAAAATGGGATAACTTTTCGGGATATGATTCCATTATTTATTGAAAGATTATCAGAAAGATTACAGATGGACCTTCCTGGTAAAGATTCTCAATACAAAATGATGGTTAGACCTCAAAAATTCAAATTGAATGAATATCAAAGGGAAGGAACACCTGCATCTGTTTTGCTTTTGTTATATCCATCCAATGAAGAATGGTCTTTTTTTTTAACAAAACGAAGTCATGAGGTTGAACATCATAAAGGTCAAATAGCCTTGCCTGGAGGTATGGTAGAAAAAAATGAATCCTTTGAAAACGCAGCAATTCGCGAGACCAATGAGGAGATTGGGATTGAA
>Ga0208764_10001610_pt1 | contig 14421 bp, 9 predicted proteins | sample ETNtaG_18_FD_185762 | JGI IMG/M metagenome (GOLD analysis project Ga0208764, IMG submission 185762) | Marine microbial and viral communities from oxygen minimum zone, Eastern Pacific Ocean - ETNP201302SV91 (SPAdes) (version 2) | ecosystem: Environmental > Aquatic > Marine > Oceanic ... | reverse complement strand
ATTTCTAAACGTGAATCATTAGTTGACGCACTATCAATAATGCCTGAATATTTAAAAAATACAGCAACAGAATCTCAAGAAGTATTTGATTTCAGAGATTGGGGTATTCCACTTGGACGTAGATTTCGCGCTCTTAAACTTTGGCAGGTAATAAACTATTATGGAATTGAAGGTCTTCAAGAGTACATAAAAGAAAACATGATAAATACTGGAAAAGTAAAAAGTTGGATTGAAAAAAATTCAAATTTTGAAATTGTGGCACCTGTCCCTCTTACTCTAATATGCTTCCGACATAAAAAAGGGGACGATTTTAATCAAAAACTGCTAAATAGAATGAATGAAAGTGGAAAAATGTATATGACCCACACAATTCTGAAAGATCAATATGTCATTAGATTCTCTATAGGAACAGCAACAACGAATCTAGATCATCTAAAAAGCACATGGAATTGTATAGAAAAATATGCTTCTGAGTTAGAGAATAGTTAAACCTTCTCAGCTAACTCAACGAGCACTCCACCAGTACTCTTAGGATGAATAAATACGACCTTATAGCCCTCAGCTCCAATAGTTGGTTTTTCTGATAAAATATTTATATTATTTTCTCTAAGTTCTTTTATTGCTAAATTTATATTGTTCACTTCAAAACATACATGATGTATTCCAGGTCCTCGATTATTTAAAAATTTTCCAATCGGCGTGTCTTCTCCCATCGATTCCAATAGCTCTACCTTACCTTTTCCAGTATCATAAATATCGGTAATAACTCCTTGTTCAGTTACATTTTCAGTCGATCTGTGTGGGATTTGTAAAATATGTTTCCAGAACGGAGCGCTCTTATCTATGCTATTCACTGCTATGCCAAGATGTTCAATGCCAAGTATTTTCATAATAAATTTTCTTCAGCTGAATTTAAGGAAACACCTAAACCATTTCCTTGAGGTAAAACTAATTTTCCATTATCTATGGATACCCCAAGATATGGATCATTATTAATTAATAAATTACCATCAAGATCCGCATAATCTACTAATGGTGACAAGTGAGCTGCTGCAGTAATCCCTACTGAACTTTCTATCATGCAGCCAAGCATAATTTCCATGTTTCTTTCGCGAGCCATTCTTATCATTTTTAATGCTTCGAAAAGACTTCCACATTTCATTAATTTTATATTTATTCCATCAAAGATACCGTCAATTCCTGGAATATCATTTGATGTTAAGCTATTTTCATCTGCTATCAACGGTAAGGGAGATTTCTTTCTAAGCTCGGCTGTATCTTTTAAATTTGTTGATTTGAAAGGCTGTTCGACAAATTCTACACCTTGTTCTTTAAGCCACTTGCACATTTCAATACCTGTTTCTAGATCCCAACCTTCGTTTGCATCTACTCGAATTATCTTATCTGTAAAAGATCTAATAGCCTTAACAATTTCTTTGTCTTTTTTTATCCCCATACCCAATTTCACTTTTAGTATCGAATATGGAGATCCTTCAGCAACCTTTTTGCCTATTAAATCCATATCTCCTATTGAAATAGTATAAGAGGTTTTTGGTGCACTTTTTGGATCAGCATCAAAATATTCATGTAATGAAATATGATTTTGTTGACACCAAAGGTCTAAGATAGCCATCGAGAATGCAACTTCAAGTGATTTCATATTATTGCATTGTGAAAATATTGCTTCTGAAAATTTGACTGGATCATCCATTTTATCAGGAATACTTATCCCTTTCTCCAAAATTGCCATTATAGAATTAGTAGTTTCATTATATCTATCTGAAGGAGCTGCTTCTCCTCTACCAACAAAACCATTATTCTCTAAATATAGGTAAATAATATCATAATGATCATGGCTACTACGAGAAATGCCAAAAGGATGCGTACATCTAATTCGATATTTTGTAAAAGAAAAATTCATCAATTAATTTGGAGAATCAGCACTACCTTCCCAATCTGGATCAGCAACACCAAACCAACCATTACCATCAGGATCTTTCATAACAGCGTGAATTCGACCAAATCTTGCTTTTCCCCTGGTAACTGACACTTCATGCCCCATTGATGAAAAATAGCTGCTATCTGCCAAATTAAACCCATTTTGACCTGTAAATTCTATATTGATTCCTTCATCTGCAGGGTGAACCCTAGGCATTGCCATTGCATTTTCTAAAGAATATCCATGATCAACTATTCTGCTTATAACAGCAACAATAGATGAAGGTATTCTTGAACCACCGGCTGCTCCAAGACCCAAGAATGGATTTCCATCATTTGAAACAATCATCGGTGATATATGGGAAGCTGCTCTTTGTCCAGCTTTAACCTCCCCTAAATACCCACCTAATGTTTGTGCATAAACAAAACCTAATCCTGGTGTAGCTACTTTTGACCCCATAGAAGTACCAACTGTTTGGGTTAATACCGCAATCATACCATCTTTATCAACAACAGTTAAATGAGTTGTGTGACCCATAACCGATGAAAATGATTCAGTTAATTCTTCTAAGTCTAAATTTGTTTGATCATTACTAATCTCACTAGCACGTTTTTGAGCCCATTCTTTTGAAGTTAATCTATCTGCATCGTCTAATGACTTTTGTTCTTTTCTATCAAGATAAGCAAATTTAATTGCTTGATATACAGCTTCACCCCAAACTTGATTATCATTAATACGACTACTGCTATAAGTTTCAAGGATGTGTAATGCTTCTATCGTAATAGCGCCATATGAAGGCATCCACAGTGCCGTGAGATCATTTCCTCTATAGGAACCATTGACAATATGGGCATCTAGTGCTTCATACTCTGCTAATGCCTGCATAGAAAGCACCCCTCCTTTTTTCTGATTATCTTCTACAATCGCTTCAGCGATCCAACCCTTGTAGAATACTTCCTCTCCTTCATCTGATATAGCCTGTAAAACTTTAGCAAGATCACTTTGTATAACCCATTGCCCAGGACGGCGAGATGATTCATCTGGATTTAAAAAATATTGTCTTGAACCTTCAAATTCTTTCAATTGTTCATAAACCATCGACTGTCTAATAGCTTCTCCAGTAATTAATTTATGTCCTTCTTTTGCTAATTGGATCGCTGGTTTCATAATATCCTCTCGCGAAAGAGAGCCATGCTCTGACAATGCTTTAGATAATCCTTTTACAACTCCAGGAACCCCAATGCTTGGATATCCATATCGCTTTTTTGGTGCATTGTCATAATCATAATCATTCGGCGCTGCAGTCGTAGCATCGATTCCATGAAAGCCAGACTGAGGAGAATAGATAAGAACTTGAGTACGACCTCCGATGCCGCTCATAGATGGTTCAACAACTGATAGAGCAAATGCAGATGCAACAGCAGCATCTATGGCATTACCACCTTTTTGAAGCATTGCAACTCCAGCTTTTGTTGCAAGCGGATGAGCTGTTGAAACTACCCCATTCACTGATTGACTTACCTTTTGTAATGATTCAGGGTAAAAACCATCAGATATCTTTAGGTTAGATACACATGAAACAAAAAATAAAATAAAACAAAAAAATATTTTCTTAATCATAATAAATCCTCGATAGTTTCGATAAGTTCATTACTACCATATCTGATTAAATCAGTTGTTGCCATAGAATACTCCTCTTTTACCTTATCAATTTCTTTTTTCGCATCTTCATCAGATAATTTGAATGTTAACAAATTAATCCCTATAAATTTTGATTTTTTAAAATTACTCATAAGATCTAAATGCATATCCATAACCAGTCTCATAGTTGCCATTGGATAATCAGTTACATCTAGTTCACGCGCAGGATCATGCGTCATTAGCATATAGTCTGGCATCGCACCATGAAGTAAACCAAGCGTAACGCCAGCATAATATTGGTTCGTCAAAGCACCTTGACCTTCGACAATAATCAACTCCGTATCTTCAGATACTTTATCAATTAAATGTTCAATCTCTCCAGCCATAAAATCTGCTTTTACAGCATCAATTGGCACACCTGCCCCACTTAAAAGAATCCCAGTTTGGCCTGTGCCAATAAATTCAATTTTTCGACCTCTTGACTTTAATCTTTCAGATACTTCCCAAGCTGTCGTCATTTTTCCAGTATCACAATCAGTCCCAACAATTAATAAAACTGGTATTTTTCTTTTATGCCAAGAGCCCTTTGGAAAATTAGGAGGATCCGGAGGGCGTCTCAGGTCAAATAGTGAAACATTATGTTTTTCAGCTAATTGAACAAATTCAACGTCATCGTTGATAAAATGATGCATTCCACTAATGATATCACAGCCAAATTCAATTGCTTTAATCACTTCAGCTCGATAATCATCACTTATAAATCCACCTTGTGAAGCATTCCCAATTACCAGTGTATCGGGTTCAAGGTCAATACAGGCATCAAAATTATCTAAAACAGGAATATTACCTCCATATCCTAACTCATCATTTGCAGTCATGCCTGATTTTGTTCTATCTAGCAAAGCGATAACTTCATCAGTCCTATAACGAATTAACATGTTCCCTGTTTTATTTTTGATATAATTAAAAGCTCCATGGGATAAAATAACAATTTTTTTCTTTTGACTCATTTTATATGAATACCTGTTAAATGATTAATTATAAATTTATTACAATAGACCGATGAAAATATCTAATATTTCCAATTATAAAAATTAATGGATTCATGAATATCAAACACTTTAAATATTTAAGAGTGATAATCATTACTATGGCTATAGTATTGACAGGCTGTGAAGATAGTAATGAAAAAATAGAAGAAAAAATTGCAAATACTTCCTTCATACCTTTTAAATATGGAAAATTCGAATATAATGATTATGAGCCGCTATCAGATAAACCTATAACGGTCTATACCTATATGCCTGACTATACGAATGATGATATTCCAGTAATTTTTGTTATGCATGGACAGAATCGAGATGCATCAAATTATTGTAGTGACTGGGCTACTTCAGCAGAAAAATATAAAATGTTAATAGTTTGTCCTGAAATCAATGAATTATACTATCCTAATTCTCAATATTATCAACAAGGGGGAATGTTTAAAGACAATAAATTTACTGAACCAGAAAAATGGACATTTAATCTTATTGAAAATATTTTTTCTACTATTCAGGATTCTAATGTTACAAAAGCAAAAACCTATGGAATTTATGGTCATTCTGGTGGTGGTCAATTTGCACATCGTTTTGCGCTTTTTTCTGAGCCAAAGAATGCGTCTATCATTATTCCTTCTAATTCTGGGTGGTATACTTTAGCGCATTACAAAGAAACTTTTCCATATGGACTAAACAATTCCCCTTTAAATGAAAATATACTTAAAGAAAAATTTTTATTACCATTGGTTATCTTGTTAGGCGAAAATGATACTGACCCCAATAGTTCTTCATTAAGGAAGACAGATGAGGCAATGCGCCAAGGTCCACATCGTTATGCTAGGGGAAAATATTTTTATACTACTGCAAAATCTAAAGCTGAAGAGCTCAGCCTTCAATTTAATTGGAAAATTTTTACTGTGCCTAATGTCGGCCACTCAAATGCAGGAATGGCTCCATCAGCTGCAGAACAGTTTTACAAAACCTTATCTAATAATTAATTCTTTATTCTTCGTCCAAGATGTCGAAAATAATATTCGTCAACTACAGTTGCAAGTGCACTAGCGAAATTAGACCAAGTTTGCTGATTCTCTCTAATGCCAGGTTTCGGTGCTTCAATTTGAATAGCGCTGATAGTTCCCCCATTCCTTGATCCATGACGAGCGGTATTATAGCCGCCGGAAAAATAGCGTGACCCATCAGGCCCAGGATATTTTTTACTAGGTACAGATTTATAGCCTAAACTATCCATTAAACTTCCAAAGCTGTGCTTACCTCTTAAAACTTCTATAAATGAAAAAGGTGAACTATCAACAAGAGCTCTGATACTAGTTTTATTTGAATTCTCACTTGTATTTAATTCTTCATCAGCTTGATCTAGAACACTCCCTGGCATTAAATAGCCTAACCAGGTTCTTAAATCATAATATCCATCTGGGTTAGCACCATGACCGTGAATATCTAAAAATAATCCGCTACCAAATTCCGACTCGATTTTCTTTTTTGCTGAACCTATATAATAATGATATTCTTGCCAGGCTCTATGCGCGAATCTATTTTCTTGTGCTGCTTCTAAACTATCTCGATTTGCATCAATTTTTGTTCTTTTCAATCTGCATAGAATCATATGAGGTTTAGCACCAAAGCGAGCTTCCATTGTATCCAAAATTACTTTGGACATTTCATAAGTATTATCATCTGTTACCATTGTTCCATAAGTGCGATCAGGGATTTCACTTGGTATTTCTCTGCCACCATGAGGAACAGATAAAATTATAGGCAAATTTCCGGCATAGTATTCTATATACTTTTCTCGTCCATAATACATAGAATCTGCATAATATGGTGCGTCATGACCTAGCTTAGGAAAAACTTCTTTTTTGACAGTATCTTTAGGAACAATAACAACTGATTCTTCAGCATTTTTTGATTCTTGACAACCAATAAAAAGTATTGAAAGAACGATACTTGAGAATATTGATTTAGGAATGAAATTCATCTTAGCTAAGCAAACAAACTAACTGTTAAAAATACAATGAAAATTGAAAAAATATTTAAGATCATACCTGTTTTCATCATATCTTTTTGAGCAATATAGCCCGTTCCATAAACTAGCGCGTTTGGTGGCGTTGCAACTGGAAGCATAAAAGCGCAATTTGCAGCAAGTCCAACTCCAAAAACTAAAGCATATGTAACAGCAGGGTTAAACTCACCTGCAAGTGCTATCATCACAGGTATTAAGATTGAAGCAGAACCAGTATTAGAGGATAGTTCTGTCAAATATACCATTAGAGCAATACAAGAAATGATTATGACCCAATTTGGTGCACCTGCGATCGATCCTAACAAAGCGGTTGCCAGCCACTTTGACGTTCCAGTATTAGCCAGCACAACTGAAAGGCAAATTCCTCCTCCAAATAAAAGCAATATTCCCCAACCTATCTTTTTCTCTAGCTCTTTCCAAGTAATTAAACCAAAAAAAGGAGCTAATCCTGTGATAAGTATTGCAATCATCTGGTCAAATTTCTCTAAACCAAGGTATGGACCTATTATACTTGAGAATATCCAACATATTACAGTAAAAATAAATAGGGCTATAGTTCCTTTAGCTTGAGGGGTCCACTTATAATTTTCTATTTCAAGCTGGTTTAAGACTGCATCCTCTTCTGGCTTTATCATAAGCCATAGCGCCAAAATAACTAAAGGAAACATTAGAATAGTCGTAGGGAGCCCAACTTTAAACCAGGTAAAAAAGTCAAGGTCTAACGCTGCAACAGCAATTAGATTTGGAGGAGAACCAACCATTGTTCCGTTACCACCAATATTTGCAGCATAAGCTGTCCCTAGAATTAGCAAAGTTCTCATTCTAGGGTATTGTTTATCAATAAGAGCAATTGCAATTGGTATCATCATAGCGGTTGTAGATGTATTGCTCATCCACATTGATAAGAAACTTGTGACAGCAAAAAATCCGACAATAGATAGCCACAATCTACCTTTTGATAATCGCATAACTTTATTTGCAAGCCATAGATCAATTCCATGTTTGTTAAGCAAAGCTGCTAAAGTAAATCCGCCCATAAACAAAAAAATAATTGTATTTGAGAATGGCGCCATTGCTGCTTTAGGGCCTAAAATTCCCAAAAAATAGGCTAAAACAGGCACAAAAAGAGCTGTGACAGGTAGAGGAACAATCTCTGTCATCCATAGTCCAGCACAAAACAATAAAATGAAAAATCCTTTTTGCGTGAGTTCTACATCTAACAATAACTGACTAAATAGATAACTAAATATCCCCCAGCCAAAAATAATTCCAATTTTTTTTAATACAGGTAGATCACTCATTATCGCTCGATCGAACTTCTTCCCACAGTCCCACTAACTGACCATAGCGCTGTTGATGTGTATCTGTAGGAGGATAGAATGATCCTTGTCGAACTCCTCCACCTTGTAGCTCACTCGCTAACCTCATTGCTCCTGAACGAATTGTATTTACTTTTTTTTGTAAAGCTTTCATATTTTTTAATTCATCATCATCTTCATCCATCGTTTTTTCATACTCCTTAACCGTTTCCTTCAATTCATTATTTTTAACAAAAACTTTTTCATGAAATTCATGGAGATCAATTAGAAATAGTTCACGCTTCCTATAGTCGCCTGCCTTCAAATCTAATTTTGGGTCTCCATTAACCTTAACTTTTTGAGAAAAAGATTCATTACCTGTGGAAATAGTTACAAGATATGTTCCAGGTGAAACATCTGGACCTTCTGGATCAAGGCCATGAGGAGGTCTCGGTAATAATTGAGAGTCATCTGGTTTAGTGAGGCCTTCAGTCTCACGTTCATTATTTTGAAAAGATGGTGGTGAATATTTTAAATCCCAAACTATCTGATCTATCTTACCCTTATTAACTGCAATCTTATATTCTCTGACAGTCTTCTTTTTTCGACTTATTGTAATGTTTGCTGAATCTGCATCACTATTAATAACAAAGTTAATTAGAGCTCCATACGGTGGATTAGGACCAACCCATTCTTCCTGTCCACGATAAGAGGTATCTTTCCAGTAGTAAAATAATGTAGCTGGTCGAATGGAGAATAAAAATAGATTATTATTTTGAGATTGATTCCACTCAACAAACGGAGTTGTGTCATCTAACACCCAAAAGCTTCTTCCATGAGTTCCCAAAATAAGATCTTTTTCTCGTGGGTGAATTACCATATCATCATATAATGTCGTTGGTAAATTAGCCTTTAATTTAGTCCAATCAGATCCACCATTAACTGATACAAAAACACTATTTTCTGTACCAATAAATAAAACATCAGGGTTATCTGGATGTTCTACAATAACATTAATCGAACCGCTGGGTAAGTCATTATGTAAAGCTATCCATGATTGACCATAATCTTCAGTTTTAAAAACATATGGTTTCCAATCTCCTTCACGATGACGATCAAAGGTGACATAAGATATTGGGCGTCCTTTTTTAGAAGCTAGAACTCTACTTACATATGAATTTGATGGTAACCCTTGAATATTTTGGCCGACTTCATCCCAAGTTTTACCTGCATCCTTAGACACTTGTACATTTCCATCATCAGTACCCACCCAAATTACTCTATCCCATAATGGTGATTCTGAAATAGATATTATTTCTCCATATGATGATGTGCCATCATTTCTTGAAAGTTTAGTATCAATACCTAAAACTCCCATTATTTCAAGTGAATCTCTATTTGTTTGAGTTGATAAGTCTGGTGATGCAGTCCATGAAACACCAGCATCTTCACTAATAAATAATCGATTACCACCTAAAAAAATCTTTTTAGAATTATGTTTTGAAACTGCAAGAGGGGTTACCCAATCAAAACGGTATTTTTCATCTGAGTTTTGAGGAACGGGCTTTAAGCCTTGCATATTTCCTGTTTTTCGATCCACCCGAATTATACCACCATTTTGAGATGCATTATATAAAACATTAGATTTAGGATCAGGCTGTTGATACATACCATCTCCAAAACCGATCTGCACCCAATCATCAGCTAAAATTCCTAACCAATGTCGAGTAGAACTTGGGCCCATCCATGAATGATTATCTTGCATGCCACCATAAATATTGTAAGGTATATCCATATCAACACCCATACCATAAAACTGACCTATTGGTATATTATTTAAACGGTTATACGTCTTACCGTAATCCCAACTTTCATGAAGTCCAGCATCACCAGCTAAAAAGAAATGATTTGAATTTTTCGGATTGATCCATAAAGAATGATGATCGCTATGAACTCCTACATCATAAGTCGGACGCGTAGGCATTTGATAAAAAGTCTTTCCACGGTTCTCAGTTCTATAAAATTCGGTTGCTAGCATATAAACAATATCATCGTTAGAAGGATCAACATGAATATGACTATAATACATTGGACGTGGGTTTAAGCTATTCATTCTTTTCCAATTATTCCCGCCATCTGCGCTCCTATAAAAACCGCTTGAATCTGCATGCTCAATGGTGGCATATATAATTTTTGACCTCGTTCGAGATGCTGCTAGTCCAATTCTTCCTTTATCTCCTGGAGGTAACCCTTTTGAAAGCTTTGTCCACTTGCCACCTCCATTAGTGGTTTTATAGATTGCGCTACCTGGCCCACCGCCATTAAAACCCCAAACTTTTCGCATTCTTTGGTAGGCAGCAGCATATAAGATATTAGGATCATCTTTATCGATTTCAAGAGTAACAACACCAGTGCGGTTATTGATATAAAGAATCTTTTTCCATGATCTTCCACCATTTGTGGTCTTATAAACACCTCTATCTTTTGATTCATTCCAAAGATTACCAAGTGCAGCAACATAAACAATATTTGGATTTTTTGGGTGAATAATAACTTTTCCAATATGATATGTGTTCTCTAGACCAACTGAAGTCCAAGATTCACCTTGATCTGTAGACTTATAAACCCCGTTCCCCCAGCTTGTACTCTGCCTATTTTGCTGCTCACCTGTTCCAGCATATAAAACTTTAGGATCAGATTTAGATATAGCAATATCGCCAAAATTGGATACAACTTGATCATCAAAAACTGGCTTCCACATTGTCCCCTTACTAGTAGACTTCCAAATACCTCCCGAAGCTGATGCGATAAAAACTATTTCAGGAGAATTAGGCACAACTTCAACATCATGTATTCTTCCTCCTGCAACAGCAGGACCAATATTTCGAAATGTTAAGAGTTCGATCTGCTCAGGAGTGATTGACTGAGCATTAATAGCAATGAGATTAAATAATAATAATAATGTTTTTTTCATAATGATTGTTTGATTTTGGTTAGTTTGAAATAAAAAAGCACGATTAGTATAGTCCATTAAATAATAATTTAAATGTTCCTCTGGACTGTGCACGATGTTGTGCCCGAAATCCAATTAGTACTACCTCTCCTTTTCCCACAGAAACGCTGGCCATTGCAATTTTTCCACCGATATATTTTTTTTCTCCAATAGCCCAACCGCTTAGCAAAATATTATCATTAGCATAGCGTGCTAATACTTTTACCGGTTGAGATGGTGGTTGTTTCCGTTGTTCTATTCCACCCTCACCTTTTTTATTAAGTTCAAGAATACTAAAAGCTCGACTACGAACAAAATATGCTACAGATTGTTTTTGAACACCCATAGTTAATGGGTCATTATTTACTTTAATGCTCACTAATGATCCAGGAATAAAGAAACTACTTGAAGGAATAGAAGAAACATCGTTTCTTATAGGTAAACCAAATTGACTTATTACAAAATCAGATGATGCATCTAAAGAAATAATTCTTCCTCCATTTTCTACATACTTTTTCAAAGCAAGTGTCCCAGACAATCCAATTCCACCAGTATACTTTTCAGGCATAGTGTTTGGCATATGACCATTTAGAATTCCATTGCTACTTTGTGATGGCAATATAATTGCACTGTATTTACTTAGATCACCTTTTTGAATATCTTTATTATGTAATGTATCAAGGGGAAACTTATACTGTTCAAGGATCCAACGTGTCCAACCTTCATCCATGTTTGCCATCCAAGATTTATATATACCTACTTTTGGCATGGATAATTTTGTAGAATTTTTACTTAAATCATTTTTAGAGCCTTCAAAGTTGATGCTGTATTGCTCACTCATTTGGTTTAAGATAGATTTATTCAGCTGTTTATTACTTTTAATAAAAAATGAACCATCATTAGTTTTAAAAACATCTATTCCTTTTGATAGTAATTGATTGACAGCAATAAATGATGCATTAGACTTTCCAGTTAATAGATATCCATTTTTTGCACTCCCTGAAACTTTTCCATTCGGCATATTTATAGATAAGTCACTAACTGTCTTAGTATCTACTTTGAAAGAATCATTTACACGATCAACTGAAATACCCATTTGCAAAGGAAGTGTCCATCCTGCTAAGTCATAAGGTACTTTTGGCTTTCCACTAGAATCTGTGATTTGAGGATAATTTTGTTTTTCCATCATATCGATTAAATGTGGACGAAAAGCTTGAGAACTATAAATAATAAAGGTTCCTTTAGGATACTTTTTATTATTTATCTTAAATGATTTAGTTGACTGGTTGATTTCAATCCCAGACATTCTTAAAACACTTAAAAATTTTCCTGTCTCATATGCATCCCATTGATCATTTGGAATTATATAAGCATAGGGGCCTTTTTTGCTTCCATCTTTAATAGCATCTCTACCCATACTATAAATATTAAATAACCACTTCTCTCTTAAATCAGCTGCAATATTCAAAACTCCCATTGATGCTGTTAACATGTAATCAACTGCATCTCTAAAATGTGATTCACCTGCTTCCCAAGGGAGTGGTAAGAAAATATCAGTTCCATCGTTTACAAGCCTACTTCGACGGCTTCCAACTGATTTAGGAATAGATTTAGGATCATAATATCTTGGAGTTGGAGTAGTATGACTTGTTTCAGTTAATATACCAATTTGATTATGAAAATAAGGAGCGGTTCGCATTCCACCATTCCACCACATACTATATTGAAAATTTGAAACAACTCCTCCCATTTTTTTTATGGCAAAACGATTCGCCATCGCTGTTCCTACTAAATTAACACCTGTTGTAACTCCAGGATGAATATTCGGATTGACAGGGTCTGCAAATGGTGGTAAAAATATTCTTGCCCATGCAGGTCCTGCTTGATGATGATTATATACTATTTGAGGATACCATTCGTTATATAATATTTTTGTTACAGCTTGAGTCTCTAACATATTATTCATAAACCAATCACGATTATTATCATGACCTACATATTTTTGATAAAGAACTGGTGGCCCAGTCGTTTCATATGGTGTTCCTAGGTTTTTCCTATACCAATCAACAACCAATCTCATCCCATCTGGATTAATGACTGGCATAAGCAATAAAATTACATTATCACGTATATTTTTCATTTCTGAGGATTCTTCAGTAGCAACCCTATATGCAAGCTCAGCAGTCATTTGACCATGTGCACGTTCTGTCGCATGCATTCCTCCATCAATCCATAGAATGGTCTTGCCATTTTTAGCATGTTCTCTCGCTTTATCCTCATCTATCCTAGCTCGAGCAAGTTCGCTGCTTATCGTTTTCCATTTATCTAGCTGAGATAAATTCTCAGGTGTAGAAATAAATAATAATATCATTGGTTGGCCTTCAGATGATTTACCAATTTCCTTTAATATCACCCGATCGGAATTATTTGCAAGTTGCCGATGAAAAGAAAGCATCTGTGAGTAATCAGCTAATTTCCTATCAGTTCCAACTTTAAATCCAAAAATCTCTTCTGGTGATTGAAGTTGAGCACTTGAAATACCAACAAATAACACTATAAAAAAATACTTTTTCATGTTCATAGTTTTAATTATCTCCACTAATCATTTAGATTATTTAGCGCATTTTGTAATGATTCAAATTGAGAGAGCAATTCTTCATATCGAATATAGGCATCTTCACCTGGCTCTTGATCAACTCTATTGATCATAGATGCGAGATATCTAGTTTGATCAATAAGCATTGGTTGAGGGTAAGGTCCATCATTTGTCACTAATTCCTTCTTGATATTTAAACTAGGGCCACTTGTTATTTCCTCAAGTTTATAAGCCATCATCTTGCTATTAGTTAATAATTCTCTAACCTTTAATGCCAATTTTTCTTGAGCTTTTAAATGATGAACTCGTATACCTGAAGCTGAAATTTTGGGATCCATTAAAATTTCAAATTGGGAAGTATACTTATTATCGTTTATCGTTAATTCAACACTATATTTACCTGGCCTAACTATAGGACCATTCAAAAATGCCCTTTTTGGATCTTTATCCCATGCGCCAGCATGTCGCATATTCCAAAGAAAACGATTGCTCCCAAGGTTTTTTGTTAAAGAAGCATCTGAAATAGTTTGGACAAATCCTGTAGACATATCCGTTACTTCTTTTCTTTCATCTCCCTTTGCACTGGATGCAGAATAAATTACTTGTTTATTGTCGTCTAAGATATTCAGTTTAATATCATTTGATACTTTTTTAGATAAATAATAATCAATGATTACCGAAGGACCTGGATAATAAGGAATAGTCTTTTTACTTGTTCCCCGATACCTAAATCGATATGAATCTTTTGGCTTAAACAAATAATTTTTTCCTAATGTTTTATTTCGATCATGAATTGAACTAATGTTGTCCAAGACCCAAAAACCACGTCCCATCGTAGAAAGAACTAAGTCTCCTCTAATCATCTTTATATCCG
>Ga0208764_10001606_pt1 | contig 14438 bp, 8 predicted proteins | sample ETNtaG_18_FD_185762 | JGI IMG/M metagenome (GOLD analysis project Ga0208764, IMG submission 185762) | Marine microbial and viral communities from oxygen minimum zone, Eastern Pacific Ocean - ETNP201302SV91 (SPAdes) (version 2) | ecosystem: Environmental > Aquatic > Marine > Oceanic ... | reverse complement strand
TCATCAATCAAATTATTGCAGTTTTGATCGATACCATCCCAAATTTCAGTCGCATTTGGATAAATACTGGAATCATTATCGGCACAGTCTTCGTACCAGCGGAACCCGTCTCCATCTGAATCTGGATCGGGAATTAACGGATTGGTAAATGTGACATTCAGTTCAACACCGTCATCAAGGCCATCATCATCTGTGTCATTATCAAGAGGGTCTGTGAGGTAAACATTGTATTCATCTAAATCAAACAAGCCGTCAAGATCTGAATCGATGCCTTCGTAATCTTCGTCAACCAAGTCGTCACAATCATTGTCAATTCCATCGAGTAATTCAGGCATTGAGGGGTTTATCCAAGGATTAGATTCGTTACAATCTTGGAACCAATACCAATTATCTGAGTCGGCATCAGCATCAGGCACCAGAGGATTCGTTCCATGAATCATGATTTCATCGCCGTCTGAAAGATTGTCGCCATCTGTATCTGAATTGGTCCAATTGGTGCCGTAGATGTGGTATTCGGTATAATCCATAATACCATCAATATCAGAATCGGTGGTATTGAAGCCTTCATCCCAATAATCGTTACAATTTTCATCAATTCCATTGAGTAATTCCGACATCCCTGGATGAATCTGTGGGTTGGAGTCATTACAATCTTGGAACCAATACCATGCATCATTATCGGCATCAACATCAAACACCAATGGGTCACTACCAAAGAACAGTATTTCTTGTGCATCTGTCAACCCATCGCCATCTGTGTCGTTAGACAATGGATTGGTGCCATACAAGTTGACTTCAATACCATCGAGTAATGTATCATTATCACTGTCTGGATTGAGGGGGTCGGTATTGTTGTGCATGATTTCTGCATAATCAGTTAAATCATCATTATCTGTATCGTTATCGTATGGATCCGTACCATATACATCAGTCTCATTGTCGTTGGTCAAACCATCACCATCAGAGTCTAAAATGGTCGGAACACCATGGATAACAAGTTCCCAATCATTCCAGGTACCAGTGTCCCCATTGCCATCATCTTCGACCTTGAGAGTCCAATCACCTTCCGATAGTTCATCCCAATTATGAACTGTGGAAAACATCCAATCTCGGTAATTATTGTTTGAATCACTTTGCTTCTGAGCCAAGGTACTCTCTGTACCTGAAGGTGAAGTTAGTGTGATAATCAAATCTCCTCGATATACATGATCGATGTCGACGTAAACTTCAACGTGTTCTACTTGCAACCCATCATTGATGGTCACTGTATCATTCAATCCTTGTGGATCGTTATCAGGAATTGCTGTGTTGATTGTACGAGTATTCGTGGTGATATTCATTGAAGGTTCAACATTGGTCCAGTTTTCAGCCATTGCAACTGCAAGACCTGCATCTATGGCTCCAAATCCATACTTGTGAGATACATCATGGCCCGCTCCATTGACATTCCATGAACTATCACTAGGATCATTTTTCCGAGCACTGTGAACCAAAATATGCTGTACGTCTCGCCAAGTCAAATTGGAATTCGCTTCGAGAATGAGGGCAATTACTCCACTAGCCAGAGGAGTTGCAGATGATGTGCCGCCAAATGTATCGGTGTAATCGTTAGTTGTATATCCCGCTGAACCTTCAATATCAGTGGTTGTAATCCCTTCACCACTTCCGTCGCTATGCGCAGCAACCAGAATGTTCGCGCCTGGTTCAGCATAGTATGATTGATCACCAGCATGGGTAATCGCAGTAACGGCGATGGTTTGGCGTGCATTGGCATACCCATCCTTGTTAGAATCGTCATCATTATCTAACCCATTACCTGCCGCCCAAGTGATGATGTTACCCAAACCTCCACGGCCATTGGCAACATCATCTTCGAAAGCTGCAATTGTTAACGGACCCGGACCCGAAAGTGTACTGCCGTCATCACTAGGTCCCCACGAATTGCTGTAAATATCGATAATCTGATTCTCATGTGCCAATGCATCTGCTTCAGTGGAATCCGGGGTGCCACAAGCAATTAGCAACAAACCTGCAAGATTGGCATCGGGTGCAGCACCTGACACGCCTACGCTATTGTTTCCAGTTGCAGCTGCAACACCTGCTGCTGCAGTACCGTGCGCATTCCAATTGGATGGTGATGGGTTTCCATCATCGCCACAAAAATCGTAATCGTTGGTAGAATCGTAATTGGTCGTCAAATCGGGATGTTCGTGATCCAACCCATCATCGACAATCCCAATGGTGACGCCTGTTCCTTGGTAAGATTGCCATGCACCTGTGAGGTTTGCATCTTCCCCTGAAAGACCCCCGCTGGTTTGACCCGTGTTTTCCAAATGCCATTGATCTCCGAATTTAGGGTCATTTGGTGTCCATCTCTGTTCCTGTTGACGTTCAATCTCAGGACATGCAATTTCAATTCGATTTGAATCAAGCCATAGTTCAATCTCAGATGGATTCGCTTCCACGAGCCAAGCATTGGCAAGAAGAGGTGTAGCTTTACCCATTGGATGTGAACCAACCACCAGCCATGTGCCATCATGGGATGGTAATTCCGCACAACGGGAAAAAGCAGATTGTACCGCTGTCGAATACTCCGAAAGATAATCTGTTTCTTCATAGACATCTGTCGCAGAAACAATCGGTGACAGACTTGCGAAAATCATCACAAGTGTCAATCCAAGCCACTTCATGGCCCATAGGGCCATGACCAAGTTATTGAAACCATGTTTGTAACGTTCAATTACTGAGGAATTCTTGTACGGCTGCTTCCACTTCAGAATCTGGCATTAATCGACGCTGACTCTTGGCGATTTCAAATAGATGCGCAACCAACTCATCACTCACTTCATATCCGTGCTGTTCAAGCCACCAAACAATGTTTGAACGCCCACTCATGTGTCCAATTCGGATGATTTGTTGCAACCCATAATCTTGTGCAGGCACACCTGAATAAACTCGGTCTGCAAGCCAATGATCACCTTTCTTCATGGCCTTGATGACTGCACTGGCATGGACACCAGTTCCAGTTTCAAAGGCGTCTTCTCCAAATACAGGATAATTTCGAGGCAAAGCAACTTCGACGTAGTCATGCGCTTTCTGCATGTATTCATTGAGCAGGGTCAAATCATTCTCAATGACACCCATCAAACTCAGATTGACAAGGGTTTGATCCAACGGAGCATTGCCCGCACGTTCACCAACGCCAAGTGCAGTTCCATGAATGACATCTGCACCGGCTTCAGCAGCAGCCAAATTGTTGGCCACCCCTAATCCACGATCTTGATGACCATGCCAATTGACTTCGATGTCACGGCGTTTAACGCCCGCATCAGGAATGACTTCTTCCTGAATATAGGTGAGAAGTTGCTTAACGCCATTCGGTGTAACGTGGCCACAGGTATCACAGACACAAATTCGATCTGCTCCTAGCTCAATGGCTCGAGTGTAAACTTCCTTGATTTCTTCTGGCTTTGAACGTGTTGTGTCCTCTGTAACAAACATCACTGGAATATCATTGTCCACAGCGAATGTTACTGCTTTTTCCGCAGTACTGAGAATTCGTTCCATGGTCCAATTTTCAGAATATTGACGGATGGGGCTTGTCCCTAGGAAAGCACTTGCCTGAATTTTCATTTCATGCTTGGCTTGTAAATCAACCAAGGGTTCGATATCAGAAATCAAGGTTCGGACTGCGCAACCGGGCCGAATGTTGTAGCCATTATCGACAATGTGTGACATCATGGCATCAATATGGTTGACGTGGAATGGTCCTGCTCCCGGTAGACCGAGATCTACCTTCTGAATTCCAAGGCGCTCCATGTAAGACAATAATTCGATCTTTTCTTCAATCGTGGGGTTTCGAGCACTTGGGCTCTGCAAACCATCTCGCAAGGTTTCATCATCAAACCAAATTTCATGAGGGTGATTTGCAGCATTTCTACTGAATTCATAGTTGACTACATTCCAGTCGTAAATCAGGTCGCTTTCCTGCATTGGCTGTCCCTCCCGCACTACGTGCAACATCCGAAGGGGTGGTGGGGTGTATCAATTCAACGCTGAAGAGACTACGAAACTCGCATTTTACGGTTCTTCTTTGACAATATTTTGAACATGACCAGAACAAGGAATAAAATTGTTAATTCTGGACTGAATAATACGCTAACCAAAGATATGAACATCAATGCCAAGTAATACAGTGAAACAAAGAACGAGTAGGCAGCAGAAGGAATTCGGCCATCAGCATCACGTTGTTCGTGAATATCAATCGATATGACGGATTGGTTGTACCAAATTCCGAGAACAAGCACAATGAGGGTGTAAACATAAGCAGCAAGTTCTCCAACTTCTGCAGGATTCAACCAAGGCATTGCAGCTATACCGATGAGGATGAGAGCATACACACGCATCTCAATCAATGTCCGTTGTGGCCCATGAACCCAAGGCATCATTGGGATGCCCGCTTCTTTGTACTGTTCACTACGATACAATGCGAGGGCCCAGAAGTGAGGTGGTGTCCAAATGAAGATCAATGAAAACATGAGCCATGGGAGGGCGCTACCCAAATCAAATGGATTTGAAATCGATACTGCATCGCCCATTGCTGCAGCCCAACCAACCAATGGTGGAGTCGCACCAGCCATACCTCCAATGACGATGTTTTGAACGCTGCTACGTTTCAACCATAATGTGTAAATGAAAACATAGAACAAAATACTGAACGCGGCCCAAAATGCTGCAACTTCATTGGCAAGTTTGATGAGCCAAAGAGTTCCTGAAAATGAGAGGAATATCGCCCAAGCAAAACCTGCCTTTGGAGATATGGCCCCACGTGCAATGGCTCGCTTTTCCGTACGCTTCATTTGCGGATCTATGTCCCGATCCAAGATATTGTTGAACGTGTGTGCGCCACCTGCGGTAAGGTACCCCCCGACGAATACAATACCCATTGTTTGAAGTGTGTGGGAAAAATCAAAATCAAGTCGGCCTGCAACGTTCCAGGCAATTAAATCATGAATGAGAATTGTACACATCGCAGTGACTTGCAGCAATGCCAGAACACCAGGTTTCATGAGTTGGAACCAATCAGAAAAATTGGCAGGTTCCACCTCCGTAGTTTCTCCCATAAGCCCACGTGGGCAGACTCAATCTAATGAATGACGCCCTTATAGGGCGTCAATAGAATTCGATTAATCCTCGTGTGGATCGACATCAATGGGGATTAACTCACGCTCATATTCGAGGAGAGCAATCTTGAGTGGATCTAGGACGAAGCGAACACTTGCTTCTTCGACACCATATAGCGAAACCAATTCTTCACGGAATTCCTCACGCAATTTTTGTTCGCTGACATAGAGTGGAGCACCCATGCTAATTTGCAGTGCGCGTGCACCAATTATTCGTGCCTTCTCAAAACGGGTGTGGGGGCGTATTGGTTTAACCATGAAAATCACCAACAGCAGTTCGCTGCGACCCGGCGACCTGCCCGAGTGTCATAAGCCCATCGGGAGCCCCGTAGGGGCTAGAATCTACTCATTCTCAGCCAATGTCGGTGACAGTGCCGCATTTCGAGCTAGTAAGGCGGCCAATCCGATACAGAGGAATGAAAAGGCACCGAGGAGCAAATGGAGCAGAGAAAGTGCCTCGATAAAAGCGCCGTCCCAAGTAAGAATATATGCACCACCAAGGAAGAGATTTAGAACATAAAGCCCAATACCAGAGTGCATCAATTTCCGTGTCGTTTTACACCCCATCCCACGAAGATTCCAGATCAACCAGCAACCGACCAATACAACTGCCATACGATGACCAAATTGGATATTGTCGACAACGGAACCAATCAGGTTACCACCACACAATGGCCAAGCAGAGAAGGTCCCAACGCCACAAGAGAGATTCTGTCCACCTGTGGAAGAAACAAATGCCCCTAGAATGAGAACAACCAGTGTGGACAATGATAGGTCGTACAATCGTGGGCGTAATCGAATGGCATCTCTTTGATTAAGTTCCATCCATTGAGGAAGTTCACCTTCAGCATCCATCCAGCGAATCCAAGCCCACAGTAGAGACATTGCGAGAGCCATTGCAAGGGTCAAATGTGCTGCAACAGACCAAGGAATGTTATCATACAGAACGGTGATCATTCCCATCGCACCCTGAGCGATGACGAGAATCAAAGCGATTGTTGAGGCCTTGTATACACCCGGCATTGATTCTTTACGCTTGAAGGAGAAATACCATTGAAGAATACAAAGTGGTCCCAGAATTATACCTGTAACAAAACGATGTATCCACTCAAGGAAGATTTCCCAAGTATCATATTGGATCTGATCTTCATTCGTTTTGATTTCCTCTGGATTTTCAGACCACCAATCTGCTTGTTCTTCATGTGATACATCAAAACCCCATGTCCCAAAGCACTGTGGCCAATCTGGACAAGATACACCTGCATCATGAATGCGAACTGCACCGCCCAGTGCTACAGCAACAATGGTAATCACAAATAGTGCAAGTGGGAGATGATGAAGGCGGCGCCAACTTCGATTGTCTGACAAAATACTCACCTCTCTGCAACTTCTGGATCAATCAGCATCCTCTTCTTCAGATGCCTCAACGTGTTCCTTTTCTGAAGGGGTGGTCCAATCTCGCTGCCATTCCGCATCTACAGCGCCACCGGACCATTCACCTTCAATCATAATCTCTTCAACCTCAAAGTCCTCACGCCAGATTGGTTCACCTGTGGAGCCTGAAATTATGAGGCGATTTGTGTTCTTGTCCAAGCCTTTTCGAATAAGTTTGATACCACGATTAACCGGTAATAAATGCCCAACAGGAGTCCCTGGTGTTACGATGGGATTGTTAGCAGTACAGATGAATATACCACGTGAAGGAGAAATAATATCTGCACTCTCTGATGGCCGTTGAGGATCCACGATTCTGCCAATGATTTCACCTGCGTCAACAAATGAACCACGCCCTACAAAGAGGTCAACAAGACCTCCTTCATCGGCTCGAACCCAAGTTGATCCGCTGGCAAGTAGTCTGAATTTTGGTCGTGCTGCATTGCCAGGAATGACATGTAAACTTCTGAGAACATTGAGCACTCCATGAATGGCAATCTGGACCGCTTCGTGGTCCGTTAGATTTGCACCCCCTCCTTCATATGTCAATGAACCAATGTCAAGATCTGCTGCCGCTCTACGCATCGAACCCTTGGGGCCTTTGGAATCCAAGATGACTTCGATACCAAATGCACGAGCAACACGATTGCTGGGGGGATGTGCTAGATCGGCCCGTACTTGAGGAAGGTTATCGCGACCACGGGCCGCAGTATGCAAATCGAGAAGGAAGTCTGAACCTGTGATGAGCTCTTTGAGAACGCGGTGAGCAACCCTTCCTGTAGTTGAACCCATTTCTGTACCAGGGAATTCGCGATTCAAGTCACGCCCATCTGGGAAATATCTCATTTGGCGGGTGAATCCGGGTGGATTCAGCACTGGGGCCAATCGAACTGTTCCGGCCATCATTTCAGGATCCAGCGGCCGGCCGGCACCTGTAAACACATTCTGCGCAAGTAAACTTGCGGCCACTTGACCAACCATTTCGTCACCATGAACTCCCCCCGTGATTGTGATTGTTGGACCTGGCCGGCGTCCGTGAATGATGGTGACTGAAGTAGGCCACGAATCACCTAATTTGACATCCAGTAGTGGGAACTCAATTTGACGGATTGTGCCCGGTTTGATTCTTTTACCAAAAAATCGATGTTGCTTGGATCCAGAAAGGCGATCCCACTCTGGCCTTGACGGTTCGTGAGCATCGAGGGCCTTCTCAATTTCCCGGCGGCGTTTGGGGGGAATCTGATTACTGACCTTCAGCGTCTTGGTACGCTTTGATCTTGAAGATTGCTTTTTTTTGGCCTTTTCAGGCATGGAACCACCCCTCCGCTTGAACGGTTGTAGTAGGTCGTGCGGACCGCCCCCTTTGAAGGAACCGTGCAAAGGACTCCGTAGGAGTCAAATTCACAGTCAACCCTCAAAGACGGTCGACATCACGGTGGTGACATGGAAGATGAAAGCGTGCAGGAACGCCACGCTCCGAACAGCATCTGCTTTGGATGCGGACCTGCAAATATCGAAGGACTGAAAATTCGTTCTTTTCCAATCGAAAATGGTTTGAAAATGACATTCAATACATCGGATGCACACCAGGCATTTCCTGGAATGATTAACGGTGGAATCATTGGTACTTTACTCGACTGCCATGGGAATTGGACAGCGGCAATGGCCATCATGGCCAATCATGGCGAGGAGGCGCCGCCATGTACGGTAACGGCTCGCTATACAGTCAAGTTACGTCGACCAACCCCGCATGGCGTCCCATTGGAAATTACCAGTCAAGTAGAATCGCTGGATGGTGATCGAGCTGAAATCAGCATGATATTGTCGGCTGATGGTGAGATTTGTGCCCGTGGCGATGGTTTGTTCGTGGCTGTCAAAGAAGGCCATCCTGCGTGGCATCGGTGGCATTGAGAGCGGGATCATGGTAGAATGAACCATCTTCTTGCTGCCACCACCAACGCCCTTCAGGATCAACGTATGCCATATGGCCAGTTGACTGATTATACTCACCCCCTCCAATAAGATGAGTATGATCGGGAACATGATAGGTTTCTAGTTGCTCTTGCGCAGAATCTATGATTTCCGAACTGGAGGATTCTCCAGGTTCCTCAACAGATTCTTCTTCTTCTTCTTCTTCTTCTTCTTCTTCTTCTTCTTCTTCTTCTTCTTCTTCTTCTTCTTCTTCAATTTCACTAACCGCCCTCAATCTGATGGCCAAGATAGCAGCAAAGACGGAAAGGACGAGGATTGCCACAACTACGAGGAAAGCAAGTATCGTGCTAATTCCACCACCTGAACTCGGTGATGATACTCTTTCATTTCCAGATTCATCAGTAGTTTCAATTTCTTCAGGGGGGATGTCAATTTCAAGATTTGAAATTGTGTATAATCCTGCACCATCTGTGACGCGGATGTATAGATTGGTATTGTTCCAATCATCCCACAAAATTAATCCGCCATCTGGATAGGCATCCCATGATAAATTGTCACTGGACCATTCAATGGCAGATGGGCCGCTACCCTCTCCATCATCGATATTCAAATTGACAATCAATTTGGATATAGGAGTGCGTTTGGCTTCGATTTGCTCAATAGAAACCACAGGCGCATGCCGGTCAACACGGATCCATGTGGCATTGGCGGGACCAACGTTACCTGCCTCATCGATGGCACGGACTTCAAATGAATATCGCCCGTCCATCAACATGGAAAGGTTGACTGATGACTGATTTTCGTACACAGGAGCCCACAAACCACCAGCCCATCGAACCTCATAGTGTGATGTTCCCGAAAGTTCATCTTCTACAGAGGGCCACTGAATGATGATTTCATCTGAATGAGTCCAACCGTCTGCCGGAGTAATCTGGGGGGCAGGCGGAGGGGTCAAGTCAGTCTCTGTACTGGCATCTGCTGTTACAAATCTCAATTGATAGGGGCCCCCAGGTACTGCTGGATCCCATGTTACGCGAATATGATACAACAAAGGGGTGCCCTCTGAATCAGCATTAATTGCAGAAATTGTGACCCAACGAATCTCACCATCTACTGCACCTTGTCCTAGTGAACTCGTTCCATTTAGAACTGCAATCTCAAGGTGAGCACCTTCGGCGCTAAGGGCGATCGATGTTTGATTACCTGCATCAATGACAATCGCATACCAATCTTTCACATCAAGGCCTACAAGGCACCCATCCAGCGTAAGATTTGGGTTTGAACCTAGATGATGAGCTGATGAACGAGTAGTTGCAGCATCGGAATCAAATTCACCATCCGTTTGAGGATTATCACAACCTGGTAATGTTTCTCCTGCTGGCGGAGGACTGCTGGAATCAATCGTTAGAGTTGAGTTGGATAGGCGAATATTATTGTTCTCATCATCCTCATAGTGCTCGTCACCTGCATCAATCACGAGAATCACCCACCACACACCTTCAACATCACCGGCCAAGTTCACAATCTGGGAATCTGCCAAGGTAGAACCACTCATGAGAGATGGAACTCGAGATTGCGAAAGTCGAACATCGCCGCTACCAAGTAAACGATCCTCTGAAAGCCAAATTTCAACATCGAAACCTAAGGGCTCTTGCCCGAGATTCTCAGCGCCCCATTGAATCGTGACGGTCTGCCCGGGTTCAGCAGATAGGGGTGGATTCACCCATGATGCTAGAAGATCTCTAGCAGGTGCTGAAATGGAAAAGGAAACGCTGGCAGCAGCATTGTTGGTTTCGTCATCTTCATCGATTTCAGAACCGGTATCTGCAATAACTACCCAATGAAAATGGCCTACGTGTTGACCGGGGATTGTCACTTCACGTGTGACTTGAATTGTAGATGCGCTGCCCAATGGACTAATGCGGAAACTGTCTACTTGTGTGTCATCTGTGCCTGCTTGTGCATCTAGAGATAGTACCAAACGTACATCGAAAGATGCTGCATCTGAACCACCTGAATTGCTGATATTGATGTACACGGTCGTCGACTGACCACTTACTGCATTCTCTGAAATGCTAATGGAATCAATGACCAAATCGGCCTTCTCAACACAAAATTGACCACTAGAGGGGATGGCATTGTTGTTCTCATCCATCTCGACAATCGAGTCATTCGGATCTACAATGAGACCCCAGTACCAACAGCCATCACCAAGATTGGATGGAATACCGAGATTGATATTCCCTGACCAAGAACCTCCTTGCGTGATTGAATTTATTGCATCTGAACCGATGAAGACATCATTGCCTCCCCCAGTGATGGATGAATCGCTGGATAGGTAAATACTGTAATCAATATTGGTTGCATCACCCATACCTGCATTCGCGATTTGGACTGAGACTTGCGCTGTACCACCCCTAACTCCTGTTGTAGGCCCTGAAACTGATGTCGGTTCAAGATCAGGTCCACAATCTATGACAGTTAGTTGAGCACTACTTGATGCGACGATGTTGTTATTCTCATCCGTCTCGGAAATATAGTCGCCATAGTCAACGTACAGACCTACGTAGTATGTCCCAGGAGTAATGCTGGCTGGCAGAGTCGCGAGCATACTAGTGTGAGTATACGACGGTACGTTGGCCGTTCCACTAGCGTAACCAAGAGAGGTCCCTGTGTAGATTGCTGAAACCGAATTCCCCGTCGAAACAAGAGCCTCGTAATAATGTGCACCAGCATTGTCAGTACCTAAATTGGTTGCACTCAATGTAATGTAAATATCAGCGCCTTCGCAGACTTGCCGATAACCCGAATCCACTGAGATTGATGTTGCTTCTAAATCATAATCTGGAATTGTGATATAGATGGAATTCCCGACTTCTACATTGTTGGTTTCATCTCCTTCGGTGACCCGGGCCGTGGTATCTACAATGATGCCGAAGTAGTAGGTTCCCTGTGGGAGATTGCTCGGAAGGGATGGGCTGTAAGTTCCACTTCGATAAGAACCGCCTGAAATACTGTTAGCTTGTTGTGTCGAACCTAGCTGTGTATCACTTGTCGTAATGGTTGAATCTGTAGAGATGTACATTTCCCAATAGAACCAACCCGATGCATCATCGCCATCATTATCAATTCTCCAAGAAATGCTGACCTGTTGGCCACCTTGGCCTGAATTGGGCCCGGCTGGCGTGCTTGGAACCAAATCAGCAGGTTCCTCTATATCGATTCTAGAACTAGAGGAAACAATGTTGTTGGTCTCATCTAATTCATTTACCCCGTCCCGATTATCGGCAATCATTCCGAGATAGTGGTATCCCGAACTCATACCCGTTGGGATGGCAACACTGTATTCGTAACCTGAACGATACGAACCTGCGCTGATCGAACTTACACTGAATTCATCCACAAATGTATCAGATGTTGTGATTGTAGAATCTGTGGATAGATATAATTTCCAATAGAATGAACCGGTGTAATCTGTTCCGATATTTTCAATTCTGTATTGAACAGTAATGCTCTCCCCCATGACTGCTGAAGAGGAGGAGGTACTGACTGATGTGGCTTCGATATCTGGTAAATCCTCCTGCAGTGTAATTTGATTACAAGTTCGCGCATTGTTTAATTCACTAGCCTCATCTACATCCGAATCAACATCGAGTACATACCCCCAATAGTAAGTCCCTGCATTGATATTGGATGGAATACGAGTACTACTAGAAAGTGAATCTGTACGATAACTACCTGAAGACAAACTAGACGAGTATTGATCTGTACCTACCTGTGTATCACTGGTTGTAATCGTTGAATCTGTGGAAAGATACATCGCCCAATAAAATGTTCCAGATGATTGCCCATGGCTACTAGAAACGTCATTCTCATACTGAATTGAAATGGAAGAAGCAAGGTAATCACCAATTGTACCTGTCGCTGGTGTCGAACAAGACGAGGACGTGGTTCGAGGTACGAGATCAGGCAGTTCGTAGACGTGAATTCTACCTGAATCGTAATCATCATTGTTACTTTCATCAGATTCGCTGACTTGTCCGTTGATATCAACAATCATGCCCACATAGTAGTAACCACCCGTGATGCCTGAAGGAATCGAAACCGTCTTTGTTGATGAACGAGTACTACCAGCTGAAATGCTTGATTGAGTCCAATAATCCAATTGTATATCACTGGTTGTAATTGTCGTATCGGTTGACAAATACAATCCCCATCTGAAAGAACCTGATGATGAATCGCCATCGTTCTTAATTCGTGTACTGATGCTCTTGGAATCACCAGCATCTGCCGTGCTCCATGATGCTGAGAGATAGTCTACAACTAAGTCCGGCCCACTACGACCACCCGTCTCTATAGGCTTACTAGATTCGGATAGTAAAGTCACATCTGTGGCTGGAACCAGAGCCAACAACATTGACGCTAACGCCGAAATGACGGCGATTCGAAGAAGGGTTCCACTGGACACCATGGGTGGTTGGCGTAACGGCTACTAGTCGAATATGTTGTGGTGGGCCTATAAGGCCCAATTTCTCGGTCATATTGATGAACGGTGGAGAAAAGGAAGGAACATGGACGCTGAGAAGATGTTGGAAAGGATGGCAGGTTTTGTCGTCCACACGATGCATCAAATTCCTCAACTTGACTTACTTCCAGTGGATGAATTACAAGGAATTCCGCTGGGTAGACTTCGTAGAGATGCGACAAGACTTCATGCAGTTTGTCGATACCAAAAAGGGGTGAGGAAATCGGAAATTTCCGGGCCAAGCGATGTCAGATGTGTTGATGTACATCCCGCAGCACTGACTGATGATTGGCAGCGTTATGCTGCCTTCTTACTCTATCACGAATTTTTGCATGCACTCGGATTCGCTGGCCACGACAAAACATTTCGGAATCTTGAGGCATTATGGCCAGATGAAGAAGCAAGAAACATGGGCAAATCATTTTCAAATCACCTTCGAAAAAGATCTTCAAAATGGTTGTGGACTTGCCCTCAGTGCTCTAAGGAGCACCCTCGTACCCGTCGAGGAATGGGGAGATTTCGCTGCCGTGAATGTAGAGCGGTTTTGATTGACGTGAAAATCGAAGCGAATGGGACGAAGGGCTAAGCAGGTCCTCCCATGCCTAGGGCCATGAATTGCAGAGCAAGTCTCGTCGCTCTGACACTATTCTTAATCGCAATGACACCAGTTGCCACCGCTGATTTATCAAGAGAAAATCAAACTCTAAACCTCGTTTGCTCGAATGATGATTGTTCGTTATCCACGGATGCTGCAGGGGATACCATGCTGAGCGAAGAAATGCGCGAAGCAAATCTGGCTCAGCCTGTCACCGTCACCCTAGAATTCCCAATGAGTCCTGATCAGACAAGTGTGAGTCTGCTGCCAAGTGTTCTAGAATCGATGATTATTGATTTCCGAATACAGGAGGATGATGTCGGCTTAACACGTCCAGATTTGTACATCGAATTGATATTGGGGCCTTCAACAAATTCGTGGACCATCGCAGCACCTGAACCAAGTTCAACATCTACAAATCAAGAATTGTATGTTCTAGAAAATGAAGACCTCGATATTTCGAATGGGCGAATCTTATCACCTGATGCCCAAGTTCTATTGCGAATTTCATTTGATATCAATCAACCAGTGACATGGGAATTATACCTTGATGGAAATTCCAATGTTGTTTTACCCATAGAGTGGAGTATTGATGCAGCGGCGGCAAATGTCGATGAACCAACCAGCCTAACTGAACCTCGTCCGATTACTCTCGTTGGTTCCACTACCTTCGGGGGATTGATGGGAAGTGATGTCGATTGTTTTCGCTTCGACCTTGATGGCCAATTGAGTGTGCTCACTGTAACAGTTTCATGGGATGCAACACCGC
>Ga0208764_10001604_pt1 | contig 14445 bp, 15 predicted proteins | sample ETNtaG_18_FD_185762 | JGI IMG/M metagenome (GOLD analysis project Ga0208764, IMG submission 185762) | Marine microbial and viral communities from oxygen minimum zone, Eastern Pacific Ocean - ETNP201302SV91 (SPAdes) (version 2) | ecosystem: Environmental > Aquatic > Marine > Oceanic ... | reverse complement strand
AAAATGAGATGTTAAGAGGTTTCATAACATCAGTAATCTTTCTTGTTCCAATTGTGGCTGTACCAATGATTGATGCGATTAATCCAGATGCTCCGATTAAGATTGGATATGCAAAGTTTTCAGGTGAACCAATTAGTGCTGCTATTAGTAATGATGCCAAAATTGTTACAATGTAAGATTCATAGACATCTGAACCCATACCTGCGGCATCGCCTACATTATCACCTACGTTATCTGCAATTGTAGCAGGATTACGAGGGTCATCTTCAGGAATATTTGCTTCGACTTTTCCTACCAAATCTGCACCCATATCTGCAGCTTTTGTGAATATTCCACCACCAATTCTAATGAATAATGCTATCAAACTTGCACCTATTCCTACACCTGCAATGGTAATTGGGTTTGGGAAAATCATATAGAGTATAGCAGTGGCAACAAGTGCCATAGCTGGAACTGCTAAACCAACAGTAGCACCACCTCTGAAAGCAATTGCAAATGTTTTACCTAAACCAGAACCTGTTGCGTTAGCTGCTCTAACAGCGGCTTTTACAGTAACTTTTAGTGAAATAAATCCTGCAACTGCAGAAAGCGTTGCACCAACTGCAAATGCAATTCCGTTTGATTCACCAATAAAGAATCCAATAATAACAGATAATCCAATAGCTATTGGAACAATAATTCTCATTTCACGTTTCAAAAATGCCGCGGCTCCTTGTCTTACTGCCTCTGAAATTTCAAGCATTTCTTTTGTGCCAGGTTTTTGTTTTGCAACCCAAGCAGTGTATAATCCAGCAACTGTGAATGAAGCAATTGCAGCGATAACAGGTAAAATGACCTCTAAAGGCAAAGGAAGGGTATCTTGAATAGCCATACTATATTTGAAAAACGAATGACTGAAGAATATAAATCAACAAGAGAGTTTGGGGGAATCTCTTTTCCGGTATGGATCAAACGTCTTTCCACGCAACCCTTGTCGAACTAATTTATTGAATCTTCGTCCATGACTCAGATACGGAAACCGATGGTGGATCAATTCATGGACGATGGTATTTTCCAATGTTTTGTCATCAAGTATTTTTTTTATATTTATGAAAATTGAGTTATGTTCCAAATAGGCAACTCCATAATACTTGTAGGCAGTAGTTCTACGACCTTCAGTTATTTCCTTAGGAGCTGCAAGTACTTCCTTACTTGTAAGGAATACATGAGGTTCATTAATTGAGAATCGTCTTGAGTATATACCCACTTTTTCCAATATTGATAATCGAAGTTCATCATCTAACTTCATGTATATGAATAGAAATTTTTGATTTTATTTTCAAATGTCAAATATGACTAGCTTTTTACATCAACTTGAATAGTGGAGTGGTCAGAGATTAGTGTTGTAATCATGAATCATACAGCCACCGGCTCATCATCCCTTATTTCATTGAATTAACTATATTTTGAACTTTTTCGCGTACTTTGTCCACAATTTCGACTATAACTAATCCCTCATTCGGTTGTCCATATAACACGACAGAATTATCAGGCGCAAAAAGACAAATTGGTAAAACAAGTAGGTCTTCCTCACCATCAACCAGAAGTCGAATAGGTGGTTTTGCACTCAAAGATTTTTTGATTACATCTATGCTCTGTGATGTTATTTCGCCTGCAGGATTATCACATTGTAAATCTGTTGTAATGAAATCATAGAGTGGTAAGTCTCGTTCATGTCGTTTTTCTTTTCCGTCAACTACTTGTAAGAATGGAACTAGGCCCATTTTTACTAACATCTCACTTGTTGCATCGCCAACAGTGATAATGATCTTCCCAGAAGAAACCTGTCTTATGATTTTTTCTTTTTCTGGATTAGAGTTTTTGATGAGATTACCTAATGGTGTTTTTAATTCATCACGGAGACTATTTGGTAAGTGCAAGAGACTAATCTACAGTTGGTGCAGATTCAGCCTGCATCTCTTCTTGCAATTTTGCTGCAACAATACTACATTGCGCTGCAACATTTTTAGCGGCAATCCTAAATGCGTCTGCACTTGGTGATTCAGAGTTTGTCAACATTACGGGTTTTCCTGAATCAGAACCTTCCATAATTCCAGAGTTTAATGGAACTTCACCAAGAAATGGTATGTTATGCTTTTCACTAATCTTTTGTGCACCACCTTTTCCAAAAATATAATGTTTGTTTGAACAATCAGGACATTCAAAATGACTCATATTCTCAACTACTCCAAGTAATGGTACATTTAGTTTATCAAACATTCCAATTGCCTTAACTGCAACATTACTTGCAACGTCTTGTGGAGTGGTAACAACCAAAATACCTGTGATTGGAATTGTCTGAGCGAGTGTCAAAGGAATATCTCCAGTGCCTGGTGGAAGATCAACGATAAGATAATCTAGATCTGACCAATTTGTGTCAACTAAAAATTGTTTAAGTATTCCAGAAATAATTGGACCACGATAAATTGCTGCTTGATGTTCTTGTTCTGCAAAAAATCCAAATGAAACAACTTTAAGATTATTAAAATCAGCAGGTTGTAGTTTGTTATCTTGTACTTCCATTGCACCATCTTTCATTCCAAGCATCAATGGAATGCTTGGGCCATAGATATCAGCATCAAGTAATCCAACTTTAGCACCAGTTTGGGATAATGCAAGTGCCAGGTTGAGTGATACTGTTGATTTACCAACTCCACCTTTTCCACTAGCTACTCCAATTACATTTTTTACTGTAGCCATTGCTTCATCTGCATCAAGTGCACGACCTTCCATAACTTTAGCTGTAACATTCATATCGAAATTACTGATTCCATCTATCTCGTCAATAGCTTTACGAACATCTGCCTCTATCTCATCATTAAATGGGCATGCAGGTGTTGTTAACTCTAATGTGAATTTCAAATCACCATCATTTAATTCCAAATTTTGTATCATTCCCATTGATACAATGTCTTTTTTCAAGTCAGGATCTATGACGGTAGCTAATTTTTCTAAAACTTGATCTATACCAACCATGTTTCCAACACAACAAATACTTTATTTAAAATTAGATTTACTTAGTCCGAACTAATTACAAATAGATTTGTCTAAAAAAAAGACAAAATATACCCAAAGACTCATAAATTCAAATCTCAGAAAAAAATTGCAATTGTTTTCTGTTTCGACACTAATAGATATTGTAAGAATTCCTCCTAATCTCTTTGGAACTGGCCTCAAAAAGGCAGCTGAGAGTATTCTAAAATCAAAATATGAGAGTATGATTAATGCTGAATTAGGTTATATCATAATGGTTATGGACGCAAAGGTTGAGACCATGGGCAAAATGATTCCAGGTGACGGTGGAACGTTTCATAGAGTTGAATTTCAAGCTTTAACATTTTATCCTAAACTCCAAGAAATTGTTCAGGGTGAACTTGTTGATATTACAGATTTTGGTGCATTTGTAAGAATTGGACCAACTGATGCATTACTACATTTATCACAAGTTATGGACGATTATCTAAAAAGTGATGTTGCAGCTGGTGTTATCCTTGCTAATCAAAGTGGGAGAACATTAAAAGTTAATTCTGCAATTAGGGCAAGAATTACAGCTGTATCATTAGGAAAAGCTGCATCAATGGGAAAAATAGGAATTACATGTAGACAACCATTTTTGGGTGCAGAAGAATGGATTGAAGAAGAAATTAAAAAAAGTGATGGAGAATCTGATGATACACCTAATGCAGAAAAAGCTCCAGAAAAAATTAAGGTCGAAAAATAATGGCAAAAGAACTGGCTTGTAGAAACTGTAAGTGTGTTACTACAACAAAAATCTGTCCATCCTGCAAATCAACAGATTTATCACCAGACTGGAATGGAATTGCTTTAATTGTAAACCCTTCAACATCAAAGATTGCAAAAACTTTAGGAATTACTAAAGCAGGGAAATATGCAATAAAGGTAACCTAAGTTGGTATTTAAGCCAAATCAAGAACTTAGAAAATTTTTAGCGGAAGATTTAGGAAAAGGTGATATTACAAGTCGCTTATTAGCGAAAAAAACTATTACCGCAAAAATTATCACTCGTCAAAATACAATTGTTTCTGGAACAGATTTTATAAAACAAATTTTTTCATTAAAGAACTGTAAAACTAAAATAATTACAAAAGATGGTACAAAGGCAAAACCAAACCAAACAATTCTAGAAATAAATGGTGATGCATCTGCAATTCTTAGCTGTGAAAGAACTGCATTGAATTTACTATCTAGAATGTGTGGAATTACAACAAAAACAAATCAATTATGTACATTACTTGGAAAAACAAATAGGAAGGCCAAGCTATTTGCAACACGAAAAACTGCACCAGGATTAAGATATTTTGATAAAATTGCTGTTGAAATTGGTGGTGGAAATAGGCACAGAATGGCACTAGATGAGATGATAATGTTCAAAGACAATCATATTGCAATTGAAAGATCAATTTTTGAGTTAGTTACAAAAGCAAAGAAAACCAGGAAGAGAATTGAGATTGAGGTTGAAAATCAGGCAGATGCAATTTTAGCTGCAACATTAGGTGTTGATATAATCATGCTTGATAATTTTACACCAAAACAGATTAAGAATACTGTGAAGAATTTAGTTAATTTGAATTTGAGAAAAGATGTGAAAATAGAGGCATCTGGTCGGATAAATGAAAAAAATCTTTTACAGTACGCAAAAACTGATGTCGATATGATTTCAATTGGAGAACTTACAAGTTCTGTACAAGGGATTGATTTGAGTTTGGAGATTAACTGATAGATAACATTCTATCTATTGCTAATCGTGCTTTCTGTGCAATTTTTTGGGAAACTCTAACTTCATATTTTTCATTAACTAGTGAATCATAGACTTTGTCTAATGTTATCATCTTCATATACTGACACTCAGCTTTTTCAGATGCTGGAACAAATGTTTTCCCAGGATTTTGTTGTTTCATTCTATACAGTATGCCGGTCTCAGTTGCAACCACAAATTGAGTTGAGTTGGAATTTTTAGCATAATTCATCATTCCCTCAGTTGATAAGACTTGAACTTGTCTGTTTTTGTAACTACCTGATGCTATATCATAAAGCATTGGTGATGTACAACTACACTCTGGATGCACAAGAAATTCAGCGTTTGTCATGGATTCTAGTTTCCTATCAATATCAGATGGTGTGATACCTGCATGAACGTGACATTCACCAGCCCAAATGAACATGTTTTTTCTTCCAGTCATTTTTGCTACGTAAGAACCTAAAAACATGTCAGGTAAAAATAAAACATCTTTTTCAGATGGAATTGCTTTAATTACATTAACAGCATTTGATGATGTACAGCAATAGTCAAGCTCAGATTTTATTTCAGCTGTTGTATTCACATATCCAACTGTGATAGAGCCCGGGTGCTCTTTTTTCCATTTTCTCAATTGTTCAACAGTGATTGAATCTGATAACGAACATCCAGCCTCTAAATCTGGAATGATAACTTTTTTTTCAGGACTAATTATTGCTGCAGTTTCAGCCATAAAATGGACACCACAGAATAATATTGTTTTATGATTAGTCTTTGCTGCCTGCCTAGCAAGTCCAAGAGAATCACCCACAAAGTCTGCAACGTCTTGAACCTCAGGAATTTGATAATTATGGGCTAAAATCACAACATCTTTCTCTTGCTTGAGTTGCAGAATCTTATCTTTTAACATCCGAAAATCTCTATTCTATTATCAATTAAAGGATTATTTTTTTACTAAATTATACATCAAAAATCATATTTATGGCAATTTTTGCCAACTATGTTCCTATCTTAATACCATCAGAACAAATTGAACGAAGTGTTTCAATTGCAGACAATATGGCAAGCCTGCTTGTTTTAGGATTATTGACATCTGGGATATTTTCAACGGTTGTAGAAATTTTTCCAAATTTTCCTTTTGATTCAATACGATGTATGTTTTTATCGATATTAGGATCTGCGACCACCTTTACTATGGTTTCATGACTTCCTAATCCAGCCAAACTTAGTAATGCTGAGACATTAACATTTTTTGGAAAAAGTCTTACTGCCTCACTTGCAGTTCCCTCAAATATTGTAGTTGTTTCAGAAATACTATCGAGGTCAAGATCTACTGTCTCGAAAAATTTTGCACCTTTTAGTGATCTGGGATGTTTGGTTGTAGTTATAGTAACAGACTCTAATTCATTCCTTACAGATTTGATTGCATCCAATCCTGATATAGCTCCTGATGGAAGATAAACGGTTTTTTTAAATTCCTTACATGCATCTGATATTATCTCAAATACGGATTCGTCTAAAAGCGCACCAGCACTCATAATCATCAAATCCCTTCTGTTTTGTAAAATGCTTAATGCGTTATCACTTACGGCCTGTTGTGATGCCGCTTCCACAATCAAATCTACTGGATTCGAAGAAAGTAGGTGAACATTTTCAACTATTATTGGTTTTTGTTTTAATTTTGTTACTAGATTTTCAGCATTTTTTTTATCAGTGTCAAAAATATGAGTTAATTGTGCTGTGATAGTTCCAGTGTCAATTGCAATAGCAATCTGTGTTCCTATTGCACCACATCCTAACAGACCTATGCGCTTCAATTTTCAGGTAACACTGATGAATGATGTGAGATGATTTTCCACTCTGCATTATTCATAGCATACACGAATGAAAATCTTGCATTAATTGTCTTACCATTTGTTATAAAATTATACAATCCAGAATTCACAGCCATTGATTCCAAAGCATGAACATGTTCTGAAACTATTTCAACTTCAACTTGATTTTGGAGTAAATTTTCGAAGTATTCCAAGATTAACTCGTGACCAATCCGTTTTTTGGCAGAAAATGTGCCTAAAAGAATCCCATCTTCATGATATAGATTTGTAACTTGTTTTGGGTCACCTTGTTTTATTGTATTTACCCATTTTTCTAACAATTCACTAGTTGAATCAGCCATACTCAGTCATTCCATTTAATGAAATTAAAGTTATGCGAATTGAGCTGGCATCTACATAACTATCATTATACCCTAATCTTCATATTCATCAATAGCAGAAATAGTCATTATGCTCAATAGCGTACTTAAGGATGCAATCAAAAACAGAGATCAAACACTCTCAATCCTAAAAGGTGTTAAATTTGATCAAATTATACAAAAAGCCAAAGATAATTGGATTGAACATACTCCTCAAAAGGAGGATGTAATCTCTGCAGGGATTGATAGTAGTTTTAACAGTACAAAATTTCAGGGTGCTGAACTCTGGGCAGTTACTGCAGTATCTGTTAAATCTGATGGAGAGATCCTAGTTGACTTGCATGAATTTGGTTTGGATGTCAACCCACAACTTGCATCACTTGCAAGCAAAATGGAGATAGAAGCGTGTGAGCAAACTGTAGAAAATGCTGATTTAGTTCTCATGGATGGCTCATTATATTCACAATTCATGACAAGACAAAAAGATCTTACAAATTCTATAGTATCATCAATTACCAAAAGAGGAAATGTTATCTTTATTTCAAAAACATCTAACACCAGAAAACAATTTGAAGAACTAGATTCCATAGCTGGAGATATTTTCTACTATAATCATGCTACGGCAAAACCAGGATTTAGTAAAATTTTTGAAGATGATAATTTTGGGGAAAGCAAAACAATTACAACTGTATTTGCTAGACTTTCTGAATCATTACCATTAATCAAGATTGAATTATTTGGAACTGGTTATTCAAATGATGATGTAAAATCTATTATGAATAAAATTTACAAAAATAGTATAAGTGGTTACCCATATTCACTAAAGCTTGCACACAATAATTGTAAAATTTCTGGGAAAGACTTGGTAAAACTAGCTAGTATACATGGACTTTCGAATGAAATTGGCTCTAGGGAGGTCTTAGGTTGAGCCTAGGATTTGTTATTGGTGAATCAATGCCAACATTGGTGACCGCACAAACATCAAGATCACTCCCAATAGGCGAATATGTCATTATTGATTCTGCCGAAGGAAAAATTATTGGCTTGGCTGAAAAATCAGTTGTTTCCAGTGCAGCCCTAGATGATGTTAACAATTTTGATGAAGCCTTAGAAAGCATTGAAGTTGCCGAGATCAATAAACGTGACAAAAGTTATACTGCATCAATCAGAATTTTAGGATTCTTAGACTCGCTGAAAAAAGGCAAGGCAATACTTCCTGCTGTTCCACCAATACCAGGTGCGCAAATTACACAAGCAACAAAAGATGATCTTGGACAGATTTTTGGTCCTGAGAATAAAGAATGGATAACGATTGGAAACCTTCTACGAAATTCCGAAATAGATTCTATGATAAATTTGAACAAGATTGTTTCACGCCATGTTGGAATACTTGCTATGACTGGTATGGGAAAAAGTAATCTAGTTACACTACTTGCAAAACAAATCGCAAATCTTGATGGAACCGTTATAATATTTGATTATCATAATGACTATTCTGATCTAGACATTCCAAAAATTAACGTCATTGACGCAAAGATAAATCCTAGACTTTTAGAGGCTGATACACTTTCAGATGTATTAGAGATTAGAGAGAGTGCTGATGTGCAACAGAGAATTTTACGACTTGCCTTTACACCTGAAGTTAAGGAATCTGCAAACTTTTGGGAAGCACTTGATTCCCAAGTACAATACATTGGTGCAAACCCAGATAGAAAAGAAGACAGGCATTCTGCTGACAGAGTACAAGACAAAATCGATGATGCGCGAAATAGATCTTCTGAGATTCTAGATCCAGATATGACAAATCCTGTTGGTCTAATCAAAGAGGGTAGACTGAATATACTGAACGTGTCTGAATTTACAGATAAGCAGGCGAATGTTGCTATTGCATACTATCTACAGGAATTACTATCAGACAGAAAGGCAGCTGTTAATGCAAAAAGTGCCAAATCCAAAATAAAGCGAAGTTACAGATTCAACACTCCAATCTTTGTCATTATTGAGGAGGCACATGTATTCATACCTAAGAATGAAGATGCTAAGGCGAAGTATTGGGCTGGTAAGATTGCACGGGAAGGAAGAAAATTCGGCCTTGGTCTGGGAATCGTATCTCAGCGACCAAGGGATATTGATGCTAATGTACTAAGTCAAATGGGTTCACTCGCTGTGATGAAAATTGTCCAGGAAGATGACCAGAGACAAATTGCATCTGCCGCAGAATCCATTAGTAGAGAATTCATCTCACAACTCACTTCACTAAACATTGGTGATGCTGTACTAGTTGGACAGTGGGTTAACCTTCCAGCGATTGTACACATTGATGAGATGAAAGGAAAAACCATTGGTTCTGACCAGAATGCTGTAGGAGAATGGGCAGTAGCAAAAAAATTCGAGGAGATTGGTACTACGTCTACTAAAGGATTAACACAAAAAGAATACTAAAATGAAATTTGCACATATATCAGACACACATCTTGGACAATACCGTTCAAAAAAAGATAGAATTAATGATACTTACAATGCATTTGAGCAAACTGTGGAAAAATGTATTGAGGAGAAAATAGATTTTCTGATTTTATCAGGTGATATTTTTGACAGATCTCATCCACCAAATAATGCAATATTATTTTTAATGAAACAGTTTATGAGGTTAAAAGAAAATGGAATTCAATCATATTTTATTTTAGGTGATCATGATCAACCAAAAACTAGACAAAATGCAATTCATTGGATCTATTCAATGACAAATAGTGCACATCATTTAGGAGATGGTAATCCAGTTAAATTCAAAGATGTCTTGCTTTATGGTTTTGATCATCACGACATAGGTAATGATTTAGACGAACTCTTGGAAAAATTCAAAACAATCGATAAAGAGATTTTGAGTCACAGTGGTCATAAAATTCTGATATTACATCAGGGATTAAATGACGTTCATCAATTTGCAGGAGAAATGAATGTAAATGATCTTCCAAAAAACTTTACGTATTATGCAATTGGTGACATCCATAAGAACTTTGAAAAAAAATATGATTTCTTGGAAGGGCCACTTGTGTATCCAGGTTCAATAGAATTAGCATCAACAGAACCAATAAAGGAATCAGAAAAAGGGTTTTACATTATAGATATTTCTTCAGAAAAAGCAATCCCAAAATGGATTCCACTTGAATTAAGACCAAGGTTTGAGGTGGAGAGTGAGGAAAAAGATGTTGAAAACAAAATTGACGAATTAATATCAAAAATTGATCCATCTCATAAACCATTAGTTAGACTGACAATAACAAATCTTGAAAACTTTGATCAAATTAGACCAAAAATTGAACAATTACAAGAGAAGGTTTTGGAACTTTCATATTCAACAAAATCTAGTGACGAACAATATTCAATTATAACCGATGGAACAGAAAGCCTTGATGAAGATTTCAAGAGATTAGCAACAGAAAATGTTGGTCCCGAACTAGCAAAAATGGCTTTTGAAAAACTGTATCCACTACTGAATGAAGATAAAAAAGAAATTAAAGAAATCATCATGAAGTATTTTGAAGATTTTAAGGAAGGCAGAAAAATATGATCACGTCAGTTGAACTAAGTAACTTCCTATCACATAGAAATAATGAAATAAAATTCGATCATGGTATCACAGTTATTCTGGGTCATAATGGTGCAGGAAAATCCACCATAATGGATGCAATAATCTTTTCAATGTTTGGAGCTAATAGAAGAGATTCAATCGAAAAATTGCAAAAAGAAGGAGAAAATCAGACATATGCAAAAACATCATTTGAAATTAATGGAAAGACATATCATTCAGTTAGAAAAATTCGAAATGGAAAAACTGATGCGCATGAAATAACAGATGAATCAGGCTTATTGATTGCAAAAAGCGCCACAGAAGCAGAAAATAAAATTAAAGAAATAATTGAACTTGATTATAACGAATTACGAATTGCATCTATTGTACCAGCAGATGAATTAACACGTATCATAACTGAGGGTTCTGAATTACGTAGTTTGATAGATAAAATGATGGGTGCAGAAAAATATTCAAAATTAGAAATACTACTAAAAGAAGGAATAAAGAATTTCAGAACAGAGTTACAAGAAAAACATGGCTACACATATGAAAATCTGGCACCCTTACAGGAAAGAATCAAGGAGGCAGAAACTAATATAGAAAAATTTGATAAAGAATTAAATGAATTAAAATCTAGTTTAACAAAAACAGTCGAAGAAAAGAATGTTTTAGAGGAAAAAATTCAAGGGTATAAAAAAAATGCAGATAGTAAAAATGAATATCAGAAAACAAAAAGTGAGTTTATCAGACATGTCAAAAACGTGATCAACCAAAAACGTTCAGAATATGATAAAGAAAAAGAGAGATTTGAAAGATGTGATGAACAATTTCCAATAGCAGAAAAAAAGGAAGGATTAGGGAATATTGTTAATGAGATTAAAGAGAAGTTTAAGAAAAAACAGGAAGAAATGAGAGAATTAGAAAATAATTTAGCATCACTAGTAGAACAAGAGAAATTAGCAAAGAAGCTTCAATTAACTAATGATGGGAAATGTCCAGCTTGTAATACAAAAGTGGAAAAATTAAATGATTTTTTTCAAGAAGACTATATAGAAAAAAACAAACAGGAATTGGATGATGAACTTTCAAGTTTGGAAAAACAGAAACAGGAATTAGATTATGCCAAAACTGAAAACAGAAGAGAGTTAGATAAAGCGACGGCTGCAAGCATAATTTTGAATGAGAATGGGATTTCAAATAAAGAACAATTAGAAAGAATTGGAAAAAGTCTTAGTGACGATGACAAAGTAATTACATCTTTTGATGAGATGTTAGAATCAGAACAGTTTCAAGAAGTTGCCATCATTGATTCAGCTTCTACTTCGATGTATCATAATTTAGTAGAATTAGAGAAAAAATCTAAGGAATTTGATGAAAATGAATTTAAAAGATTAAAAAAAGATTTTGAAAAAATTAGAGATGACTATGATTATAATAAAGAAGAGTTGGGAAGGATTAAGGCAATATTAGATACCTCAAAAGATGACATCAAAAAATTAACACCAATTGTAGAAGAACTAAATCTAGCAAAAAAATATGTAGAAAATATCAATAAGATCAATTCTGAGATTTTTTCAACACAAAGTAAAACATTCACAGGATTACGATATTTTGCATTAAGAAAAATTTCAGATAGAGCATCAAACTATCTAGAAATTCTAAAAACACAAGTACAAAGAGTAAATCTTTTTCAAGAAAGAGCATCAGTGAAGATAGATTGTGAGACTATTTCAGGAATCAGACCGGTTAAAAATTTGAGTAGTGGTGAACAAGCATGCGTTGCATTATCCATTAGATTAGCAATGGCGGAAATAATGACAAAATCACCACTGAAAGTAATGATTCTTGATGAGCCTACAGCACATTTAGATCAAGAGCACTGTGAATTATTTTTGGATGCATTGCAACAATTAACTAGTCAGTTAAATCAAAATCAGAATTTTCAATTTATCATATCTACACATCAAGAAGATTTATGGGCTAATTCAAAGATAGGTACCATATACAAATTAGAAAATCCTACAGGAAAAGATACAGTAATAGAAAGATTTTAGCCGCCAGTTAGTTTTGCAAACTTATCATTTTTGCATAATGTTTTCATAAATTCTAGATTAGACAATGCTACAACTGCAGAATCTCTTACAGATTCTTCTGGGTCATTAAGTGCTTTTTCTAAAACTTCAGGTTGACCTCGTGAACCAACCACACCTAATGCAATTGCTGCCTCATGCCTTACAAACATGCTAGGATCATTTGCTGTTGCATCTTCTAATGGCTCGATTCCACTACTATATCCCATTTGGCCTAGTGAAAACGCTGCTTCGTGTCTAACAAGTTCATTGGAATCATGTTTTAGAACTTTGGCAACATGTTGGACTTTGTCTTCACCACCTAGGTCTACTAAAATACAGGTTGCTCTACATCGTACAACATAATCACCATCATCTAATAACTTAACAAAATACTCTGTATCCTGTTTTTCATAATGAGATTCCATTTCTGCAAACAAATCAATTCTTGACTGCGGCACTGCTTCCATGTTTAGCAAATTTTCTAGTCCTTTTTAATTCCTTTTTTTTGAAATGTTAGTTATCTTTTTAATAGAATCATAGATCAGGATTTTATGGCAGTAATTGGTGAAAAAGCACCAAATCTCAAATTGGGAAAATGGGTTCAAGGAATGGATACCAATTTTGACAAAGAAGGAGACAATGTAAAATTGGTTGAAGTCTTCCAAGTAAATTGTCCAGGATGCTTTATGCACTCAATGCCCGAAATCATTAACATTTACAACAAATACAAAGGAGATGGACTCTCAGTCATGGGCGTAGCTACTGCTTTTGAAGATTATGATAAAAATACATTAGAAAATCTGGAGATGTTGCTAACAACGGGGGAGGTAGTTGGTGACACAAAGCAAGCACTAACGCAATATGGTCAATTGAATGATGGAAAGATACAATTCAAAATCCCATACCCTGTTGCAATGGACTCACTAGTAAAGGAGGGGGGAGAGCCATCAATGGAAAAAATGACCGCATTCATCAATCAGCAGATTCCTAATTTTGAATCTCAGCCGGATGATTATAAAAATCAAATTTATGCTAGAGTGAAAGAATACTACAAATCAAAGGAATTCACAGCTGAAACATTTGAAATGTATTCATTACAGGGAACGCCATCAACCATTTTAGTGGATAGAAAAGGAATTTTACGTGATGTTTCGTTTGGTTCTACTGCAAATCTAGAAAGTATGGTACAAAAACTACTAAACGAGTAGATCCGGTTTAATCATCAGATCTTAACTAAAAATTTATTTTATATCACAGCAATCAGTGGTTTTGAGAGGGAATTTGGATTCATTAGATTATCAAATACAAAAATTTCAAAGGTATGTACTCCATCATTTTTCATAATCCATTCTGAATTGATATCACTTGTTTTTCCAGGCGTAATATTGATGGTAGACCATGACAAATGCTGAATAACATTATTGGAATCTTTAATTTGTGTTATGATATATGCAGATACTACTTCATCTTTCGTATTCAAAACATTTGTTTTTATTTTTACACTTTCACCTTTAATGCAATGATGCAAAGGCTTATCATTACCATCAGTAATTTCAGCGCTTACTGCCAATGTGCTACTCACATCTAATGCTAAATCATTCACTTTTGCGGTAGACACTATTTGTTTTTGATCATCAATAGAGTGTGGTTTTGGTAAAGAGTAATCCCAGTATTTTGCATAGATTGTATCGCCTGGGGATACTCTTAGAAGTCCATGACCAAAACCAAAAGGGGCACTTGATTCATAACTTTTATCATCAAAAGTCAAATTCAATTTAATAGGATAATTACCATTCATCTGAACAATTCC
>Ga0208764_10001596_pt1 | contig 14477 bp, 15 predicted proteins | sample ETNtaG_18_FD_185762 | JGI IMG/M metagenome (GOLD analysis project Ga0208764, IMG submission 185762) | Marine microbial and viral communities from oxygen minimum zone, Eastern Pacific Ocean - ETNP201302SV91 (SPAdes) (version 2) | ecosystem: Environmental > Aquatic > Marine > Oceanic ... | reverse complement strand
CGTAGGAGTAAAACAAACTTCTTTAGTTATGGGCAAACATTCAGGAAGACATGCTTTTAAAGATAAATTAACTGATCTTGGTTATGTAGATATTACAGACGATGTCATTCAAGTTGCTTTTGGAAAATTCAAAATTTTGGCTGATAAGAAAAAACATGTTTATGACGAGGATATTGCCGCATTGGTAGACGATAGTTTAATTAAGGAAGATAATGTTATTATATTAAAATCTTTAAAAGTATTTGCCGGAACTGGAGAACCACAAAAAGCTGATATGACATTGGAAGTTTATGGTGAAATTAAAAAAGCAAATGAGATAGGAGATGGTCCAGTTGACGCTATTTTTAAATGTATAAAAAAATTATATCCCCATGAAGTTAAACTTCAATTATATCAAGTTCATGCTGTAACAGAAGGAACGGATGCTCAAGCTACCGTAAGCGTTAGGATAGAAGAAGATGGCAAAACAACGGTGGGGCAAGCTGCTGATACAGATACTCTTGTTGCTTCAGCTAATTCCTACTTGAATGCATTAAACAAAATGATTATAAAAAGAAAAAAAACAGCACCAGATGGATATCAGCAAAAAAAGAATTACCAAAATCAAAAAATGAAAGGAATATAAATGTTTAATTTAGGAATTAATAAGTTGAGTCAGATGTGGTCTACGGATATGGCTATAGATTTAGGTACTGCAAATACCCTTGTGTTTGTTAAGGGACAAGGAATTGTTTTGAACGAACCATCAGTCGTTGCAATTATAGAAGACAAGGGAAAAAAATCAGTCTTAGCAGTAGGAGATGAAGCCAAAACTATGTTGGGTAGAACACCAGGAAATATATCAGCAGTTAGACCTTTAAGAGATGGGGTTATCGCGGACTTTGTAGTTACAGAAGAGATGATAAAACATTTCATTAAAAAAGTTCATAAAAGAAAAGCCTTCGCAAATCCAAGAATATTAATATGTGTCCCAACAGGATCAACACCCGTTGAAAGAAAAGCTATTCAAGATTCAGCATTAGCAGCTGGAGCAAGAAAAGTTAATTTAATCGAGGAACCAATAGCAGCCGCAATCGGTGCAGGACTTCCAATTTCCGACGCCACAGGATCTATGGTTGTTGATATTGGTGGTGGAACTACAGAAATTGCTGTTATGTCTCTAGGTGGTGTAGTTTATGCAAATTCTTTAAGAGTTGCGGGAGATGCAATGGATGCAGCTATTATAAGCTATATGAGGAAAACATTTAATTTATTAGTTGGAGAAGCTAGTGCAGAAAAAATTAAAAAAGAAATAGGTACAGCTGTACCAACCAGCGGGAATACTTACCTTATGAAAGGAAGAGATATAAGATCAGGAACTCCAAAAGAAATATCATTGAAAGAGGAAGATACATCCGAAGCGTTAAAGCCAGTGCTAAGTCAAATTTTAGGAGGAATTAAAGATGCATTGGAAAAAACACCACCAGAATTATCTGCTGATTTAGTAGATATGGGTTTAGTTTTAACTGGCGGTGGAGCTCTTTTGAAAAATATAGATAAATTAATTTCAAAAGAAACCGGATTACCTGTTATAATTGCCGAGGACCCATTGTCTTGTGTCGCAATTGGAACAGGAAAGGCTCTGGATCAAGAAGAAACTTTCTCTCAAATGTTAATATCTTAAGATTTAGTAAAAGAGAAATATGGATACAAGTCGTGATGATGTTGGTATATCAATACGCTCCGCTTTTTTAAGAAAAGGAACTCAGCAAAGATTTTCCTTATTTATATTAGTAATTTTTTCTATATTACTAATTTTTCTTGAAACAATTGAAGCAAAACCTTTAAATAAAATTAGATCATTTATAAAAGATGTTGTTTATAGAACCGCTGTAGTTGTTAATTATCCAACAAAAATTTTTTCTGGATCTTATAATATAATGGAAGATCATTTTAGTTTATACAAAGACTATAATGATTTAAAAAAAGAAAATGAAGTTTTAAAAAATGAGTACTCAAAATCAGAATTTTTAGAATTAGAAAATTCTCAATTAAGAAAATTGATCAATGAACAAGCACAATCAGAATCTAATCTTGTTAGTGCTAGAGTAATGCTTGATGAACAAAGTCCTTATCTTAATTCTTTTGTTATTAATATTGGCTCAAACAAAGAAATAAAGAATGGAATGGCAGTTTTAGACGGTAAAAATTTTATAGGCAGAATTGTTGATGTTAATTTTTTTTCATCCAGGATCTTGCTTGTTACTGACTTAAATAGCAAAATTCCAGTCATATCGGAACCGTCCGGAAATCATGCTATTCTTAGCGGTCATGGAAACAGCAGACCAACACTGGAATATTTTTCTGAAAACCAAAAAATTCACGAAAATGATATAATATATACATCGGGGAAAGAAGGAATTTTTGCACCAGGAATTCCTATCGGTGAAGCAAAAATTGCAAAGGATATAATAGAAGTGCAATTATATTCCGAGATTAGCGAAATCACTTTTGTGAATATTAATTTAGAAGGCTTTAAGAAAAAGGAATAAATTATGGGTAGTATAAAAAAAGAATTTTGGGGAAAATTTATTAGCTTATTTCCATTGTTGGTTCTTTTCTTTATTTCATTTAATGGAAGTTCGGTAATTAATATAAAATTTTTTTCAATAAACATTCATTATATTCTCGTTTATTTTTGGGTTTTAAGACAACCACAGAGTTTAGGTTATGGATTTATATTTTTATCTGGACTTATTAGTGATGTAGTTTTAGGCTTTCCCTTAGGGATTAATTCTTTATCATTATTATTTGTTGCTGGCGCCGCAGCCTATGTAAGGGTTGTAACCGTAAGAATTACACTAATAAATGATTGGATAAGTTTTGTTCCCGCGCTTCTATTTGCAAATTTAGTTTATTTTATTTCTCTAAATTATTCTGATTTTTCAATTGATTATTTTTATTTAATAAAAAATTCAATATTTACATTAATTTTTTATCCAGTTTTGTGGGGATTATTTTCTTTTATTCTTAATTTAGAAAAAGGTTAATTTTATGCGTTCCTTTTCAGAAACTTTTCAAAATAAATCAAAGCTTATTAGCCGAAGAATGTTTGTCCTGTCCGCTCTAAAGGTAGGAGTGTTTGTCAGTATTATTAGTCGTCTTTTTTATTTACAAATTTCTGAGAATATTAAGTACAGGTCTTTATCAGATAAAAATAGATTCAGAGAATGGAAGTTAGCTCCCCAAAGAGGAATTATAGAGGATTATTATGGAAAAAAAATTGCAGATAATATTCAAAGCTTTCAATTACATATGATACCCGAAGATGTGCCGAACATAGAAGCTTTATTTTTTAGATTATCCAAAGTGATTGATTTCGACAATAATAGCAAAAGAAGAATAATAAAAAGATTAAAAAAACGAAAACGTTGGGAGCCCATTATAATTTCTGATAATTTGTCTTGGTCCGAATTTTCCAGATTGAATCTTTTTTTACATGAAATGCAAGGATTAAAGCCAGTGGTAGCTTTAGCAAGAAAGTATATTTCAGATGGTTCTTCCTCACATATTATTGGTTACGTTTCAGAAACAAGTGTAAAAGATTTAGAAAACGATGAGCTATTGAGGGAAATTAATATTCCAGGTTTAAAGACTGGTAAAAATGGTTTTGAAAAATCTTTCAATAAATTTATGATTGGAAAACCAGGCATTCAAAGATTTGAAGTTAATGCATTCGGCAAGAGAATTAAAGAATTAGAATTTGTTAAAGGTACTGCTGGAAAAAATTTTAAGACAACTATTGATCAAGAAGTTCAAACGCTTACAAGCGAATTGCTTAAGGAAAAAAGCGGTTCAGTTTGTGTTATGGATATTTATACTGGAGATATAGTTGCCCTAGTATCCAGCCCTACATTTGATCCAAATAAATTTGTACATGGCATAAATCATGACGATTGGGATTCTTTAATAAAAAATAAAAAAAAACCATTAATCAACAAATCTTTGTCAGGACTCTATCCGCCAGGATCTACTATAAAACCAATTGTTGCTCTTTCAGCTTTGGAAAATGATGTGTTTAGTACAAAAAAAATTGTTGAATGCAGGGGTAGCATTGAATTGTATGGACACACTTATCACTGCTGGAAAGAGAAAGGGCATGGATTTATGAACATGAGAAGTGCAATAAAACAATCATGTGACATTTATTTTTATGAAGTTTCCCGAAGATTAGGAATTGATAGATTGTCGATTACAGCAAAACAATTTGGATTAGGAAAAAAAACTATAGGACTATTTAATGAAGAAAAATCAGGAATTGTACCTAACACTAAATGGAAATTAAAAAATATTGGATATGGATGGGTGTTGGGAGAAACTTTAATTAGTGGAATTGGCCAAGGGTATTTTCAAACTACACCAATTCAACTATGTTTAATGATGGCGCAGCTAGCTAATGGAGGATACAAAATTAAGCCTAGAATTGTTGATGACAAATATGCTCTACAACCAATCGTTAATGCCTGGCGTGAGAAATTTACAAATAATAATAATTTTTTTGCTTCAAGATTTTCAAATTTAAAAAAATTATATAGAAATGAAGAAAATATTAAATTTGTGCTCGATGCTTTATATGGAGCAACAAATGAACCAATGGGAACTTCCTATAGGTCAAGATTAACAAACCCAGCATATGTTTATGCTGGAAAAACCGGAACTTCTCAAATACGAAAAATTACCGCAGAAGAAAGAAAATTAAAATTGAAAAATAAAGATTTACCATATGAAAAGAGAGATCACGCATTATTTATAGCATTCGCACCTTACAAAAATCCAAGATACGCAATTAGTGTTGTTATTGAGCATGGTGGCGCAGGAAGCTCAGGCGCAGCTCCTATAGCAAAGAAAGTTATAAAAAAAGTTTTAGATAGACATGAATTAAGAAAAAAATATCAATTAGATTTATTTAAAGAAGTATAAAAAATGATAAGAAATTATTTTCAAAAGAGAAATTTAAGCATCGGTGATAAAATACTAGCTTTAGATTTTGTGTTATTATTTTCAGTTTTGTTGTTAGGAGTCATAAGCATTTTTGCAATGTATTCATCGGAAAGAGGAATTTTTTCATATCACACCCAAAGTCATTTATATCGATTTTCAGTCTTTTTTTTATTTTTTATTATCATTTCTTTCTTTAATGTTAGATATATATTTAAATCAGCCTATGCTTTCTATATTATTGTTTTAATACTATTATTGATGGTCGATTCATTTGGTATTGTCTCTTCAGGATCAAAACGCTGGATAAGTTTATTTTTTATTAACTTACAACCCTCAGAATTAATGAAAATTTCATTAATACTTTTTTTGGCGAGATACTATTATAAAATTCCATCACAAAATGTTAACCACATAAAACATATTTTTATTCCATTTCTTAGCTTTTTATTGCCTGTTTATTTAGTTATAAAACAACCAGATTTAGGCACAGCAGTATTAATTGCAATTAGTGGACTTATTGTAATTTGGCTAACAGGATTTAGAATTAAATATTTTGTATATTCTTTTTTTCTTTTACTTTGTTTAATTCCAGTAGGAATATCATTTTTAAAACCATACCAAAAGTCACGAATTCTCACTTTTTTAAATCCAGAAAGAGATCCTTTGGGAGCGGGATATCAAATAATCCAATCTAAAATTGCTGTAGGATCAGGAGGAATTTTTGGAAAAGGATTTCTTCAAGGAAGCCAAAGTTATTTGGATTATTTGCCAGAAAAACATACTGATTTTATATTCACCTTATTCTCTGAGGAATTTGGTTTTGTCGGGTCTCTTCTCTTATTGATATTATATGCCTTAATTATTTATAGAATTACTAAAATTGGTAGCCAATCCAAAAATAATTTTGCAAGACTGTTTTGCTTTGGCTATGCTGGCGCATTTTTTGTATATGTTACAGTTAATATGGCCATGGTTTTAGGATTACTACCCATAGTAGGCGCGCCTCTTCCAATCATGTCTTATGGTGGTTCGTCTATGCTTTCAATAATGGTCGGACTTGGAATTGTCATGAGTTTTAAAATTCATGGACAAGAAGAACCTGCCTAAAAAAATTCTTCCCTAGAGTTTAGGATTAACAACCTGAGATTGTAATATTTATATAAAATTATTTATTTTTTTATTATCCAAAATGGGAATTTTGTGCTTAAATTAAAAGAATGTTTAAATCATTGCGCACCGTTGAAAATACAAAAATAAATCACAGTGGACGATCCCACGTTGGTGAAACAATGCAGCTTGAAGGGGATTTAAGAACTTCGGGATCTATAGATATTTCAGGTTTGGTTAATGGTAATATATTTGTTTCAGAAATGACTATAGCTGAGACAGGCTCAATAAGAGGTACAGTAGAAGCCTCAATTATAGAAATTAATGGGCATGTAGAAGGAAAAATCACAGCAGATACAGTTATAGTTGGAAAAACAGCTGTAATTAAAGGAGATATTTTTTTTAAAAGCACATTAAAAACTGAAGAAGGTGCTGATATTGACGGATATATCAAACGAGCAAATAACGGAAAATCAAATAACGAAGAAGATATTGCGATAGAAGAAATTATTGAAAGAGAAGAAACGATTAAAAAACCAAAACCTATTCATGTTGTACAGCAGAAAAAAGCTGTATAATTTATCACTTCATATTTAAATTTTAAATAAGATATACTCAAGAAAGTTATGAGTGAATATAAAAATTTAAAATCATCTGTTGTGGTTATTGGAGCAGGAATACAAGGTATTTGTATTTCACTTTTTCTAATAAAAAAAGGTTTTAAAGTAACTCTTATGGATCGAGATGATCCTGGTAAAGAATCTGCCTCATATGGAAATGCAGGACATTTTTCCCCATATGCTTCAGTTCCAATAAATAGACCTGATGTATTAGTTGATGTACCTTCCATGCTACTAAGCTCTACCGGACCTCTTGCATTAAAATGGAACTACGTACCAAAAATGATACCTTGGTTTTTAAAATTCATAAAAAATTGTAGTAAAAAAAATATGATGCATACAGCAAAGTATATGCATCAAATTTTAGATCTAGCTTTACCCGCTTACGACGAACTTTTTGAAGATATAAATATTTCAGGATTAGTAGAGAACAAGGGTATAATGTATTTTTGGACAGACAAAGATCTTAAGAGCAGGGAACTAGAAATTAATATTAGAAAAGAATTAGGAGTTAAACAACAATTATTATCACCCCATGAAATACATGACCTTGAACCGCATATTAAAAAAATTTACCATGGTGGAATTTTATATCCCAATGCAAGACATGCTAGAAATCCAAAAAAAATTTTATTAAAACTAATCGATTTGTTTATTAAGAGAGGAGGTAAACTTGAAAAAAAAAATATTTCTTCCATTAGCTTCACGGCTGATAATAAACCAGTAATTAAAACAGACATAAATTTCTACACTTTTGATAAAGCCGTTATAGCCTGCGGGGCTTTTTCAAAAAAAATAACAGATCAATTAAAAGAGAAAATACCATTAGAGACTGAACGAGGATATCATGTTCATTTCAAAGGTTATGATCATCTTCTCTCAAGACCTGTAATTTTTTTAAATAGAGGTTTTGGTATAACACCTATGGAGCAAGGTTTAAGGGTAGTGGGCACAGTTGAATTCGGAGGTTTAAACAATCCTGCAAGCAAAAAAAGAATTCAAAATCTTATTAATAACGCCAAATATCTTTTTCCCGAATTAGAAAAACACGAAGATGAATGGTTAGGATTTCGTCCAACTTTACCTGATTTTTTGCCTGTAATGGGCCAATCAAAAAATCACAAAAATTTATTTTATTCTTTCGGACACCATCATCTTGGGTGGACCTTAGGAGCAATTTCAGGAAAGATAATATCCAAAATGATTTCTGGAGAAAAAACAAATTTGAATCTTGAGCCTTATAGTTCTTTAAGGTTTAGTTAATTAAAATGACCAACAACATTAAAGCATATTTGATGTTAATTTTGGCTACTTTATTTTGGGCTGGAAATTTTGTTATTGGAAAATTTGCTTTTTTGGAAGATATACCACCTTATTCACTAACATTTTTTAGATGGTTAGCCGTTTGGTTAATTTTATTACCTTTTACTTACAAAGAAATTTTAAAAAATAAAAACGATATATTTAATTCTCTACCCTTATTGCTTTTTCTTAGCTTAATGACCATTGGTCTTTTTGTGCCTTTTGTTTATACAGCTTTAAAATATACCCAAGTAATTAATGCTTCTCTATTTAATACAGCAATACCAGCTGCTATTATCCTTTTTTGCTTTATATTTAAATTTGAAAAAACAAACCTCTTTCAATTGTCAGGTCTTTTAATTTCTACTTTTGGAGTTTTGGTTATCATCACTCGTTCAGATCTAAATGTATTGATTAATCTAGATTTTAATATCGGAGATATATGGATGCTAGCGGCAGTTATATGTTGGGGCCTTTATTCTACTTTTTTAAAAAAGTTAAAATTAAAAATATCTTTGTTTAGTACTGTACAGGTAATTTGTACATGCGGGTTGTTATTTGCGTTTCCTCAATTTTTAATCGAGTATAATCAGGATGTTGTTGTAAATATAAACAAGGCTTTTTTATATTGCATAATATATACAGCTATTTTTCCAAGCATCGTATCTTATTCTTGTTGGACGGGAGCCATAGCAATTATTGGAGCAAATAGAGCTGGAATTTTTGTATCTTTAATACCTTTATTTAGTACGGGGATGGCAATATTTTTTTTTGATGAGGAATTTAAATTATATCATCTTGTAGCTTCTATTTTAATAATAATTGGATTATTTTTATCAAACAAAAAGGTTAATAATGCCAAGAGTGGATAAATTAAAACTTACCAAAGAACAAAAAAATATTTTATTTGAAGAATCTACGGAAGCACCTGGAAGTAGTCGCTTAAATTATGAAAAGAGAGAGGGAGATTATTACTGTGCAGGCTGCGGGACAAAGCTTTTTGAATCAAAAACAAGGTATGAAAGTGGGACTGGTTGGCCGTCTTTTTTTCAATCTTTACCCAATGTATTTGAAACTAAAATTGATAATTTAATTGGAGTTTCTAGAACCGAATATCATTGCAAAAAATGTGGTGGCCATCACGGTCATATTTTTGATGACGGACCAAAACCTACCGGGAAAAGATATTGTAATAATGGTTTATGTTTAGTTTTTGTGCCAAAAAAATAATAACTTTAATCCTTCAAGAGCGCTTCCAATTCACCTTTATTTTCTAAGGCTTTTAACTCTACATAACCACCTACGTGCTTTTCTCCAATAAAGATTTGAGGTATAGTTTTAGCACCATTTGATTTTCTTAACATTTCTTCTCTTTTTTCAGGATCATTGCCAATGTCAATCTCATTATATCTAATTTTTTTTTTAGTAAGTAAGTGCTTTGCAGCAGAACAGTAATTGCAAATAGGGCCTGTATAAATTACTACTTTTTTCACATTTATTATTATAATGTATTAAAAAAAAATTGCATCATGAAATTAGGATTTATTGGAACTGGAAAAATTTCTTCATCTGTTATTACTGGAGTTTGTAAATCTCATATTTATTATAAAAAAATCCTTGTATCTCCAAGAAATAAAAATATAGCCAGAAAATTAAAAAAAAAATTTAAAAAAGTAAGTATTGCAAAAAATAATCAAGAAATTGTTGATAAATGTAATTGGGTATTTTTGGCCGTAACACCAAAAGTGGGTGAGAAAATATTACCTAAATTAAATTTTAGATCAAACCAAAAGATTATTAGTTTTATTTCTACAATTAATTTGATTCAATTGAAAAAAATAGTAAAGAAAAAAGCAAAAATTGTTAGAGCTATACCACTGCCGCCAATTTCATTAGGAAAGGGGCCGGTTCCAATTTTTCCGCCGGACAAGCATGTAAAATTTTTTTTTGATAAAATTGGTACAACGGTAGAAATACGAAGTGAGAAATCATCAAAAAATTTTTGGGCCACTTCAGGAATGATGGCTCCTTTTTATGAAATATTAAAAGTTTTGTCAGATTGGTTGGTTAAGAAAGGAATTAAAAGAAACGAAGCTCAAAAATATATTACTTCATTGTTTGTTGCCCTATCAGAAGATTCAGCAGTTAACTCAAAACAAAATTTAAAATATTTAGTTTCAGAATCTCAAACACCTGGAGGGCTTAACGAACAAGGAGTTAAAGAGCTTAGAAGATATGGTTTTTACAAATCTTTGGAAAAATCTCTTAATAGTATTTTGAAAAGATTAAATAAGGCATAATTTTATGGAGCAAGATTTAAATATTTTGCAAGTCGACAATCTTTCCAAATATTTTGGAGGTTTAGCGGCTGTTTCAAACTGTTCGATAAAAATTAAAAGGGGTTCTATTACTGGTGTGATTGGGCCTAATGGTTCAGGCAAAACTACCTTGTTTAATTTGATTGCAGGAAATTTAAAACCCTCAAGAGGGAATGTTTTATTTTGCGGCGAGGACATTACTGCAATACCTTCTTATGAATTATTTTCTAAAGGTTTACTTAGAACTTTTCAGATTGCACATGAATTTACAAATCTTACAGTATTAGAAAATCTCATGATGGTTCCTGGAAATCAATCTGGAGAACACCTAACCAATGCGTTATTTAATCCAAAAAAAGTAAATCAAGAAGAAAAAAAAATAAAACAAAAGGCTCTTGAAGTAATTGAATTTTTGAATCTTACTCAATTAATAGATGAGCTCGCAGGAAATTTATCTGGCGGTCAAAAAAAATTATTAGAGCTTGGTAGAACTATGATGGTTGATGCTAAATTAGTTTTATTAGATGAAGTTGGGGCGGGAGTTAACAGAACCTTACTAAAAGATATAGGCACTGCAATTCTAAGGCTTAATAAAGAAAAGGGTTATACTTTTTGTATGATTGAACATGATATGGAATTTATAAGCAGGTTATGTAATCCAGTGATTGTAATGGCAGAAGGGTCTGTTTTGTTTAAAGGAACTTCTAACGAAGTAAAAAATAACGAGCAAGTAATCGAAAGTTATCTTGGAAGAGGTTCTAAAATTAAAAATGAATCTAAATAAATGACTTTTTTTTCTGGAGAAAAGATGACTGGAGGATATGGAGGGCCTGATATAATTACTTCATGCACTATTAACGTAAACAAAGGTGAGATCGTTGCTATTCTTGGACCTAATGGAGCGGGAAAATCTACCGCAATGAAAGCAATGCTGGGTTTATTAAATCTTAAATCTGGAAAAATTAGTATTGATGGAAAAGATATTTCAAAACTATCTCCACAAGATAGAGTAAAAGAAGGAATTGCTTTTGTTCCACAAACTAGAAATGTTTTTGCCGGCCTAAGTGTTGAAGAAAATCTAGAAATGGGAGCTTTTTTAAGAAATCAAGACCCCCAAGAAATAATAAAAGAAATTTTTGAACTATTTCCAATATTAAAAGAAAAAAGAACTCAACTAGTTGGTGAATTATCAGGAGGACAAAGACAGCAAGTAGCATTAGGCAGAGCACTAATGATTAAACCTTCAGTTTTAATGCTCGACGAACCTACGGCTGGAGTATCACCAATTGTTATGGATGAATTGTTTGATCATATTTTAAAAGTAAAAAAAACTAATGTTGCAATTTTAATGGTAGAGCAAAATGCAAAACAAGCTTTAAGCATTGCTGATAGAGGTTATGTTTTAGTTACTGGTGAAAATAAATTTTCTGGGACGGGAAAAGAACTATTAAACGACCCAGAGGTAAGAAGATCATTTTTGGGTGGATAATATGGATATTTTAAACGCTATAGTTTTACTTTTGAATTATATATTTGTTCCCGCGCTATCATACGGATCTCAACTAGCTCTTGGTGCTATTTTTGTTTCGTTAATTTATGGAATTTTAAGATTTGCTTATTTTACTGCTGGAGATTTGATGTCTTTTGGAACCATGTTTACAATTTTATTTACATGGTATTTTCAATCATTAGGTATTAGTCTTGGCATACTTCCTACAGCATTGTTAGCGATTCCTTTCGCAATAATTATTACAATTTTATACACACTTACTACGGATAAATTAGTTTTTAGTTATTATAGAATAAAAAAAAGCCCGCCCGTAATGCTTGCAATGGTAAGCATTGGAACAATGTTTGTTACCCAAGCAATTGTTAGAATAATCATTGGGCCTTTTGATAGACGTTTTTTTGATGGAGAAAAATTTATTTTAAAAGCAAACGAATTTAAAGAAATGACAGGTTTAAATGAAGGGTTAACTATTAAATCAACACAGGTAATTACTTTATTAGTTACGATTATAGTCGTCTCCATTTTGTTTTGGTTTTTAAACAAAACTAAAACTGGAAAAAGCATGAGAGCTTATTCAGATAATGAAGATTTAGCATTGTTATCTGGAATTGATCCAAAAAAGGTAGTTATGATTACTTGGGTAATAGCTGCAATTTTAGCAACCATCGGCGGAGCTCTTTACGGTTTAGATAAAAGTTTTAAACCATTTACTTATTTTAACAACATGCTTCCAATATTTGCTGCTGCTATTGTAGGAGGAATAGGAAATCCTTTCGGAGCTTTTTTAGGAGGTTATGTTATTGCCTTTTCAGAAATACTCGTGACTTATGCGTATAGAAAATTCTTTATTTATGTTCTGCCAGAAAGTTTAGAACCTGATAGTTTATTACAATTGCTATCAACAGATTATAAATTTGCTGTTTCATTTTCAATCTTAGTCGTTGTTTTATTATTTAGACCCTCAGGAATTTTTAAAGGAAAAATTTTATGAGAAAAAACATAGATGTAATTTTTGCTTATGCAATAATGCTGGGGTTGATAATTTTGGTAGGTTTTTTCCAATCCTGGAGCATTGCATTATCAATTTTATGTTTTTGCTTAATTTCTGCTGTTATGACAATGGGAGCAAATATTCAATGGGGCTATGCCGGATTAATAAACTTTGGAATTATGGGTTACACAGCTCTCGGTGGTCTGGCAGCTGTTCTAGTTTCGGTTCCCCCAGTAAAGGAAGCTTGGCAGGTTGGTGGATTAAATATGATTATATGTGCGATGCTCATTACTTTAATGGTCTTTAGTGTTCGTTTTATTATTAAAAAATATAAAAAATCAAATAAAAGAAACTACGGAATTGCTGCTGTCATAATAGTCGGGTTGATACTCATAAGATTAATATCTGGACCGGCAATTGAATCAATCGAGGCTGTTAATCCAGCAACCACTGGTTTTTTAGGAGGGATGGGTCTTCCAATATTATTTTCCTGGATAGTGGGGGCATTCTTTGCTGGTGCTTTAGCTTACATTATTGGAAAAATTGCTTTAGGTCTTAGAGCAGATTATTTGGCAATAGCCACATTGCTTATATCAGAAATTGTAATTGCAGTAATAAAACATGAGGATTGGTTATCTCGAGGAGTCAAAAATGTTATTGGATTAAAAAGACCCGTGCCATACGAAATTGATCTTCAAAGTAAAGAATGGTTTATTAATTTAGTAGAAAGGTTTAATGCGGGTACTTTAAATTTAATTACTGACACTTTAGAAAAAGAACAAATGCTAAAGCAGCTAGTGATTGAAGGATCTACGGTATTTGTCAAACTTTGTTTTGCAGGACTTTTTTCTATAGTAGTAATAATTTTATTAATCATTACTCAAAAAGCTCTTTACTCTCCCTGGGGAAGGATGATGAGAGCTATCAGAGATAATGAAGAAGCAGCTAATGCCATGGGAAAAAATGTTGTTAAGCAACACCTTCTAATTTTTGTACTTGGCTCGGCAATAGTAGGAATAGCTGGAGCAATGATGGTAACTTACGATGGTTTATTTACACCAGGAAGTTATAGACCAATGAGATATACTTTTTTAATTTGGGTGATGGTGATTGTTGGTGGTAGCGGAAATAATTTTGGTGCAGTTCTAGGCGGGTTCGCAGTTTGGTTTTTATGGATTGAAGCTGCGCCAGTTGCTTTATTTTTAATAAACCTATTCACAAGTGGTTTGGAAGAAACAAATGCTTTTAAAGTTCATTTGATTAATAGCATTCCTTATTTTAGATTTTTAATGATGGGAATTGGACTTTTGTTAATTATGAGATACAGGCCCAAGGGTATATTGCCAGAAAAAATAAAAAATTTTTAATACGTTTGTTCGAAGTTTGGATTGGGTCAATAATTTCACTAAAACCCCATTTTGAACATCAACTGTTTGGACTATTTTTTAATTTTGTTTTAATCTTATTGCTAAGAGGGAAAATAATGAATGCTAAGCAAGAAGCAAAGAAAATACAAGAGAATGATTTGTTAACTGATAAATTTTCAGAAAAAAGTAGACTGAACTTAAATGACTTAATAAAAAGAAGATCAGAAGAAAAAAAAATTGAAAAACAAACAAACATAAAAATTGTATCTGGCGTAACCATTC
>Ga0208764_10001594_pt1 | contig 14480 bp, 5 predicted proteins | sample ETNtaG_18_FD_185762 | JGI IMG/M metagenome (GOLD analysis project Ga0208764, IMG submission 185762) | Marine microbial and viral communities from oxygen minimum zone, Eastern Pacific Ocean - ETNP201302SV91 (SPAdes) (version 2) | ecosystem: Environmental > Aquatic > Marine > Oceanic ... | reverse complement strand
GTCTTACCGTGATCCACATGTGCTATTACAGCAATATTTCTAAGCTCTGGTCTTTTAGTCACTTCTCAAAGATAGGGCTAATTCGGTTACCAGACGGTTAATGTGACAAATTACATCTGGTTCTTTTAGAACAGTCTTAGCACTAATTTCGCGACAATCTGCTGTTCCGGTCATCCCAGGTCAATATTTCGTTATCTTCGGAACCGTGCAAATGGAACGCTTTAATCGAATCACCCTCAGATAATTCGTTGTTGGATAGCACTCGTCTCGGCACTTCGGTCAGGATAACTTCACCACTCTTTGTGCCTTCTATTGCATCAACTCTAAATGTAGACTTTCCATTCTTTGCGATAGATATTTCACCTAGAATTGTCCCTGCAATGGCCTCACCACTTGCAAGTCGGTTAAAACCATTGCTTCCAATTTTTATCCAAAATTTTTCGCACCGATCACAATAAGGACACCAGCTGCAATTCTCATCAGAGGGCATTGCCGGTTGCTCATCCGGAACCCTGTTGTTGTAGTCCTCAATATTTGCTAAAAGGGGCTCTACAAATAAGACTATGTCTTCACATGTGAGTGGAACTTCCACTAAACCATCTTTTAGTGAAAACAACCAACAATCAACACGATCAATATCGTAGTTTTCGTATACCAAGTGAGCATAGAAGGCGAGTTGATCTCGATGCTTCTTCTCCACTACACCATCGGACACCACGCTTCCTTTTTTGTGATCGATAATAGTTGAGACACTGTCAACAATTAACAAGTCGAGCTTTCCACTCAATTTGCATCGAGTGTCATTCCAATCCAGTGATTTTTCTGCATGTATTTCCGGATTTGAATTAGCCGCCCTATTGTCAATGAATTCACGTAGATTTTGAATTCGCCTTTTCAAACGTTTCTTGTTTCGGCTTACCGACACTTCCGAAACAGCCTCCCGGTCACCTATGATTCGATCAAAGGCTAGTTGCCATGCATCGTCAACATCTAAAGCTTCGTCTTTTATAAGCATTTCGATAGCCAAATGTAGAACTTTTCCAACTTGCTGATGAGATGTATAGCTGTCGCCCCTATTTGTGTGCTGAATTGCCCCCATACTTTTTGGCAGTTCAGTCGGTTCAGTCGGTTCAGTAAATGAAAATTTTAAAGAGCATTTGGTGAAGTCATCTACCTGCGTCGCTGTTATTTTTCTAACCGATGATGAAGATAATTTTCTCATTTCCCCAGTTGCGTGTAAACCCAACCCGGCCTTCGTTGCAAATCAAAGGAACTCACGAAGCGAAATTCGGATCCCGTTTCCTCTGCCGTCAAAAGGGCAGATTCCATACGTTCGGTTAGTGCGCTGTCATCTCCTACAAAATCATTAACAACAGGTTCTTCAAATGGATGCCTTACTATAAGCAACTTATTACCTAGAGGTCCGGTTGATTGCACAGCCATAACCTCACTTGTTAACGCTATTGGGTCACCGCCAAAGGCTTCACTAAATGACTTTGTCAATTGTTGCTCTAAATGGTGCCAGGGTTTGAAATCAATCTTTCCATGGGTAAACAATTCATTCATATCACACGCTAGGCGCCAATCCAATAACGGGTGAAACAGAGAATTATAGTAGTCCCTCAAACAGGAATAACAGGAAGAATCACACGCTTCATGTTCCTCAGTCAAACTTTTCATGAACTTGCCCATTTCACTTAAGAGCTCCTTAAGAGTTTCCTTTTTGCCAAGATGAGTTGCGTATCCAGCACCGTTTTCCAGTGCATCGGACAAGAAAACTTCTGTAATCAATCTCTCCTCGACATTTCGCACTGATAGACCGACATTAAGTTCATTATCATCAACATCAAGTATTCTTTCTGCTACAGAACGCAACGCGTAGCCAAAGGAATACCATCCGCCCCTTCGGCCTGGATCAAACGGAGATGTGTTCAGACCAAGAGGTTCTTCGCTTAGTGAAACTAATACGACATCAGTACGTTTGACCATTCCAAGTGCTACATCTTTTAGCCTTTCATCTTTCTCATCAACACTTCCTATGTTCAAATCTGGATTAGATTCACTTTCTCGCTTTACATTCAGTTCAATAAGAGCACAGTTCTCATCCTTAGGAGTCAGGGAAGGAACAAAATGGTAAAGAGAACCATAATTATCATTAATGTGGTAGGTGTCACATGGTCCGCTGTAAGCCGTCAAGTTGTACTTGTCAGGGTCTGGTTTAGCCTTATGCAATTTTTCATGCTCTGGGGTCACTTTAGGCAGGGATCCACGTTTACTTCCCTTACTATTCCCTGTGTCGTCTCTCCCAATAAAATTACTTCTAAATCCATTTGGCTCAATTAACGTCATCGGTTGAAATTGTTGCCCTCTAGGCTGATTACAAGTACTACAAGCAATAGGGGGTTCACTGCCCTCATCAATCCTTCTCACCGTTTGACAGTTGCCACAAACAGTGATTTTACGACTTTTACCTTCCGGCTTGGGATCAGGGACAGCACGACCATTTTCCATAATATAATTGATCAGACCCACAGACGTATACACCTGTTTATCGCGCACATTTTCAGCACCCGGCGCAAAATCTCTTATCGCTATATCCAACTGCCTATCAATCGTTTCCCAATCTTCTTGAGGGTGATCCCTTTGGGGTCGCTTTAAGTACTGACTACGACTTCGTGTCGGGAAACCAAACATTGGAAGAACACCACGTTCCGCTAAGTGCTGACTCAGCACATCGGTCGACGGGTCAAATCGCACTGCCTCATCTATACTTGCGATTAAAGTGTCTACACTCTCATCTTTACTACTTCCGTTACTCGCCCAATCCAGCAGTGTTTCTTTCTCGGCAATAAGCGACTCGCCGTTGTTTTGTAGCATCACTTCAAGAAGACTTTCGATACATGGTCTCATTTCTGCGAGTATTTCTACTACTTTCTTTCGATTTTTTTCAAACCAACCCTCAACAGTTCCAAAATCGCCATGAACATTAGAGATTGATTCAAAAGCTTCACCTGAAGCCCGCAACTTGTCCCGCAACTTGCTGAACGCAAGCTCTAAAGCAGATGCGGCGAGCGAGCGTTTGATTATTTCTTGCCGATCAAGGTCAATAAAAGGCGCAGGTGGTTTGTCGTTCGTTATTGCACCCGGATTCGAGAAATAGTTAATGTCGTGGGACTTTTCACGGCAAGTGGTAAGTGCGAATGAAAATGGTGCATCGCGACGGCCTGCACGGCCAACTCGTTGTTGATAATTGAAACGCCTTGGAGGCATATTAGCCATAACCACCCCACGTAAAGAACCGATATCAACTCCAGCTTCTAATGTTGTTGTGACAGTGAGAGCATCAATACCCCGAGTTAAAGGGTCTTCTCCGAAGAGGAAAATGTCCTGGAACCTGGCTTGCCTTTTATTGCTTTCCTTCCAGTCCGTCTGTCCTGTCAGCTCTTCAATAGTTAATCTGAAAGGTTCCAGATCTGACTTTGCTAAAAAAGCATAATAGTCATCCTCTGGGTCAATTGCCGGCTCTGAAACATCCGGTAAATCTGAAAGACAGCCTGTGCAAATGCCAGCAGCGTTATCCAAGTGCCGGCGTGCACATTTTTCACAAACCCACTGTTGGTCTCCTGGTTTTTCAAACAGCAATCCCGCTGGATCGATCAAATAACTCCTTACCGTATTTCCCCAAATCTTCGGCATCGATTTATAGACGCTCTCCTTAGGTAATGAGTGTTTTTGCTCAATTCTTTCCCAATAATCTTTTAATTTTTTCGGTGGTTCGTCGCGACTTTCCCTCTTCGAAAGGAATAAATTTTTGTCAGCCAAGATTCTTAAACTTGCCCTGGTGATTTCAGGAATCAGCTCTGAAGGAATCTCAGTTTCAACCTCAGTAGGTATTTCTATAGTGGGTTTGGATATTGCCAGGCTTTCAAAGTCGCGCCCAATATCTGGTGACCCAAAAATCTGCTTTATAACAATGTCCAAGAATTCTTCGCTAATTTCTTCAGAGAACACTTTCATTGGCTCTTCGTCAGTTTGTACCTTCACCTCCGCTTTAAGTTTCGGATCTCCTTCTGCATTCCAGTCGTATAGTTCACTCCAGTGGTGATCGCCTCGTCCTTTTTTATCACGTTGAAGCGTGTGTAACGCCCCTGCTGGATTCGAACCAAGAGAAAGTAATTTCGCAAAAGTTGCATCTGTTATTTGTGCGAACGTCTTTGCGCCCTCAAATTTTGCCTTTTCAGTTCTCACTAAGTTCTCCGCGTTAAGTTTTTGCTGATCAGTTATGGCAGTTTGTAGATCATTTAAAGCCTGGTCGAGACTCTGACATTCAGCAGTTTCAATCAATTTAATTCGAGCTGCTTCCTGTTCGGACGTCGGTTCCTTTTGCACTATTTTTGCTCGTACGTACTCGATCGCGTTATCAATAAACGAATAATCAACTTCCCACAAAGTACTTTCAATTAATATTTGACGCGTTAGGTCACTGTTGTGACTTGTCGCCACTCCACTACCGAGTCTTGCTGCTTCCTGACGACTATCGGAAAATACTACGAGCTTCCGTTTCTTTTGGCTCATCTCATCAGATCCACCACGTGTCCCCGACAAAGCCCTAACTAGTCCGTCAATAAGTATCTGTGGGACTCGATTAAAACCCGTCGCCATGTTTCTGATCGGTGAGTCAGTACGTAAAGGATCAGTTATAGGTCGTGCCTTACCTCCGAATGGTTTCCCTGGCTCTCCTTTAAATCGTTTTCGTTCCCTGTTATTACCGCAATTTGGGCACTGATTAGGAAATGGTGAAACCTGTTCCAAAAGCGGAACTGCATCAGTTGTTTCTTCTGAAACCTCGAATACCCATCCGTCATGACCGGTCGGCGCGTTGTGAGAAGAAATCTTCCCACTTGTTGGATCGAATTTCGTCTGAAGAAACTTGAATTTATATTTCCCACTTTCCATTGTCCATTCAGGGTTCTTGCGACCAAGTGTGGCAACTAATTCGTTTCTTGAAATGTTTCGAGGCCAATAAATAAGGTAATTTAAAGCATTTACGCTCTCTCTTTGCTCGTCTGGCAAAGAATCCAAGTCTCCTATACCCTCAATCAAATAGCGCGATTCTTGGAACAACCCTTCCACTGGTTTCCGTTTTGGGCCTAAATACCCACCAAGAAACAATTCACCGCATGGTTGACAATAATGAAGACGCAAGACCCTTTTACCGCAACTATCGCCACAACGGTGTCGTGGCTCGGCCCAAAGTTTACCTATACGCCTTTCCTTGTCGCGGTATTCTTTCTCAACTTCACTACAGTTTGGGTCACTACAGGCCCACACTCCGCTTACATTGCGGAAAAAGAAATGTGTGCGTAACTTTGGTTTTTCCGACTCTCCGGAGGCACCTTCGCTAGCTTCAATTACGTTCATTAAACCTTGAATTTCTGCCGAAAATCCTCCATTCTCAGGAATGGCTTCGGGAAACAGTTTTTTGTCTAACTCTGTTAAAGGCACGGCTTTCTCACGTGCAATATTATTGATTGCTGCGCATACAGAAGCTTTTTCAATAAGTTCCATTGCCTCTTCAGTCGTAGGTAAACTCGATTGCAGGTTTGTAAATTCTTCGGCATACTTCGACAGGTCTGAAACAGAATTTGATTCTTCCTTGAGCTCTTCACCCTCAAAGATTTCAAAAGTATCCTTATCCGCACCAAAGAAACGGGTCAAAAATTCTTTTGAATTTTCATCATTGGGTAATGATGCAGAAGTCGCTATGAAACGCAACTGTGGATCACCTGGTTCAAGTCCAAGCTTCCATAAAAAGCGACGTAACAAATAAGCTACTTCTGATCCCATTGTCCCGCGGTACATGTGTAATTCATCTACGACCAAATGGAATACGTGTAATGGATTCTCCTCAAGCCATTCACGCGTCTTTTTCAATATAGGTTCTTCCAAATCTCTCAAAATCATGATATTGAGCATTGAATAGTTTGAAATCAGTATGTCTGGTGGATGTTCCTGCATATCCCACCTGCTACGCATTTCAGAACCATCGAGTCGGGGCAGAAAAAACCGTCTAGTCGGATCGTCTTTAATTCCTTCTGCTAGAAGCTCATTGTCTTTGAGTATTTTAGCCAAAAAGGAAGTTTTCGTTTTATTCTTTCCACCTGTCGGTTGTGTGCGACCCGTGTATCTTCCAAAATAGAACCTGTGTCCCTTACGATTATTCTTAAACCACTCTCGCGCTGGCTCTGAATCGAGGGCTTCGCGAAGGCGAACAAGCTGGTCTTCGACTAATGCATTCATCGGATACATTATCAACGCTCGCATTGCAGCAGTTCTACCTGTTTCCTCATTTCGTTGCGCTGACCACTTCTTTCGAGGTTGATTCCACCAGTAAGTAGCTTCAGTACCTATGGGAGACGAATCTCCCCAATTTTTAGACTCTTTCAGCAAACTTGCAAATATCGGCAACAGAAACGACTCCGTTTTACCCGACCCAGTTCCGGCACTGACGACCACATTTTTCTTTTTAAGAGAAGCATCTAAAGCTTGTTGTTGATGCACATATATGTCGTCGATTGACTCCCACTCTTGGGTATCTTCGTTCCAATTCGCCAACAATCCACAATCAACCAACGACGCAAGTTCCGGTGGTGCTTCAGTAGAAGCAATTGCCTCTTCTTTTCCAGAACCAGTTGTCTTATATTTCTTAACTTGTTCAATCCAGGGAATCCGCCAAATTCCTTCATCGCAGTCGAGCAGTTTTCGCCTCTCAGCCATCAGTCCTTCAGAACGGACACGGAAGGCAGTGTCATAATAACGGAGCAGATTCCCGCGCAAAGACTCAAAGGCTTTAATACTATTTGTCATTACCTATCAACATATTCGACTATTTCAGCAATGTTCAACTTGTCTCCAATTGTCAGAGCTAATTCTTTCGGGACATTTAAATATCGCTTAACTTTTCGTTCTTTAGCTTCAAAAAATAAAGTTGATTCATACTCTGAAGGTAATAGACCCGAACACGCCACTAACGAGCGCTCAACCATACTGGGGAGTATCACCGACACTGGCACTTCGAAGTTGCTTGCCTGGTTAACTTTTCCTTTTTTTTTGCTTTCCGAAGACCACTTGAACGCCTTTCGTTTAGCGGAAAGTAACGACTTGACATAACCAACCGAAGGTTCAACGCGCTTCCAATCTTCGCCATCAAACCAGAAGTGTCGCACTTTGTAACTTGTGTATTTATAGAAACCTGCGGGTTTATCAGAAGAAGTGTTTTCCCATTTAAGTTTTAGCGGATCATAGTATTTGTATTCCTCGCTAAAAGTCCTCGAATCGAACGGTCGATGCTCATCTTGAATGTAGTCATTTTCAAATTTGAAAACTTCCATTAATTGCATACTGGGATTAGAGACCAACTCCACTTTGATATTCTCAGCGAAATCATACAACGCTTCCACACTTTTACCCTTGATAAAGAGTGTTTCTGGGGCCAGTTGTTGCCAATGAGTATGCTTGTTTTGGAAATATGGAGGGGCGGATATACCTTCACTAAATCCACGTCCAGAGAGGAAATCCGTGTCATTTGGATCACGGACGGCTTTACTGAAAAGATTCGGGCGACTTCCTGTCAGAAATGCACACATACCCATACCTGGCATAAGGTTTAAGCTTGCCTTCGCAATACTCCACTTATTGTCTTCCCAATTAATATCCAAATGCCCTAAATCCGAAAGGCGGCGAGCGAGATTCCAGGGAGCGATCGTGAAATCATGTTTGTTAGCCAGATGAGTTATTCCGGCCTTTAAGGTGTCCCAGCTTCCCTCTCCTCTTTCACTTGCCCAATAAAGTAATTCGTCTCCAGCTGAGGACCCGATCTTTCTCGAAATTTCCTCATCCTCTAAATACTTTTTTATCTGTTTCTTTTTTGCGCACTTTTTCTTTTTCTCGTCCTGTTCCGTTGGTAAGGGGAATACTTCTTTTGAAATCCTTGAGGATGAATCACCAGCACCACAGACCGTTTTATATGTCTCCAAAAGTTCTTTTGCGTTTAGGTTTGCCTCCCCATCGATATCTACTCCTCTCAGTGCTTTAGCCCACGCACTATTCACCAGCAAGTCGGAATCACTTGCTTTGCACTCAAGGTTGTTAATTGGTGTGGCAATTTTTACTACCTCATAAGAATCTTCAACTATCTTATTTCTGTTCGCTATCATCCAAACAGGTTGAAAATCAATCCACACATCAATGGCAGGGAACTCAAGAAAAGGGTCAGAAAAAAACCCCTTCTCTGATATCCACGAGGGATAGAAGATTTCAATATATTGGTTGCTGTAAGCACCGAGTAAGATGACCGGCCCAAAATCAAAATTTACTTCTTCTATGTTACAAGTAATTGGCAGATTGTATGATTTTGATACATCGCCAAAAACTCTTGTCCCTGAGACATCAAAGCCGTCGCACCCGATACTTCCAGCACCCTCAGCTTCCACTTTTTCAAGAAGTTTGTCACGTATAGTAAATTTTGCTTCGTGATCATCGTGATCGACAATATAAGAGCCCGGTTCTAATTCGTACTTCCACAGTTCGATTGAGTCATTATTTTCTGGCGGGCTTATTTCGTCTATAATTATGCCGGCTTCAAAGCGCAGGTTGACCTTAACACCTTCATCTGCCTGTGCATTTGGGTTACATCTCGGCTCCCCACCGACAATGTAGGTTTTGTGTGATGACCCAATAGACAAACCATCCAGCAAAGAAAGTCGCTCACCAGAATTGCTAGGCATATAGCCTCCAAGCTCAGGAGGAATCACTCCGATTGCCGGTTTGTCAATTTGACAATTCTTAATTAGCGTCCACGATTCTGCCACTTCCGGAATATGCTCAGGCGGTACAATTTCCATATCCCCTGAATTCTCGTTATTATCGTCCTTTAACGTAAAGATGAATTCCCTAAGCGCATCGGCCCTGTTACTCGGCGTGAGTAACCAAAACTGCTCGCCAAATGGTATCCGATCCACCGATGTCATTTCGTTGTTTTTGTAGACGAAAATGTACGACTGACGTGCTCTAAAAAAGAAATTTTCGATGTCAGTAATGACTTCCAACCCTTGCCTTAGAACCAGTTCAAGACTTGTTGTAGAAGACATGTCTTCAACAGCTATACGCGTCGGAGAATAATACGGATAACCATCTTCATATGAAAGTGACAACCCTTCTCCATCGGCTCTTATTTCCTCTCCTTCATATGCGAAGCCTTCCGCATATTCGAAATTAAGACGAGGAGTAAGCGGAAGGTTCTCGGGTGAGATTGTCATACGTATAGTGCCGTATTCACGATTCGTACGCGGGTTAATTGCTTTACCAGTCCAACTACTTACACGCTTATTAAGTATTTTTTCACAATGCTCTTCTAATCCCTTCTCAACTTCTTCCCGATCCTCACACGCCTCATATAAACGTTTACCCCACGTTTCTGCAACGTGCCCTGCCGCCCATGCTCTTACCGACCTTCGTAATGATGACAGTTCCATTCCATGGTCTTCTTCCGGTTCAAGATTCAAACGCCTGCAATAATCATCCAAATGTCGGAAATCACTTTCACGAAGGAAAGAATGCTGCTGTGCCATGAAAACATATTTTCTATTCTGAGGTCCATCAAAGACATTAAGAATTCCTTTTTCTCCTTTAAGCATATTTTCGGACCAATCGTCAACCGATAGCCAAAGATCATGCGTAAACTTCTTAAATCCGGTACCTTCGGTTCCTGGGTGACCCGAATCCGTATCAGTAGGGTCTATCAACTTTCTAAGTTGCTTGTAATAATTATTTGGATGCTCTCCAGCATCGCCCATTTTTGAAGCGGCCAAAACAGAGAGCGCTAAAAATGGTAATGCTGGATGCGCTTCAGTACGATTTGGATCTTCAAGATCTTTTCCCTCCCAAATCTCAACATCTGTCTGAATGATGTCTACACGCCATTTGCTCCCGAGTATTTTTCCTCTTACAGCTTCAAGGAAGTCCGACTCTGCATTTTCTGCGTCGCTAGGTAACATTTCTCGAAATGTTTGCGAGTCAACAGCAAATAATATTTCCTGATCCTTCATTCCCTCATGAAAAAAATAATCGAATAGCAACTCTGCCCAATGTGCGTAACTACTCGTCTGAATTCGCTCAGTGTCTTCATTCACGGTTCTATCTTTTCATGGTTTTTATTTCTGTGAAAATTTGCTTTTATGCACTCACTCTTTCTTTCACTAGGAGAGGAGTTGGCATATTTCGTAAAGTCTTCTACAAATTGGTGTGCAGAAAAACTTCGACATCATCTATATTGTCGGTCATTGGCATATTCGGCAATGCAGATGAAAACTGTTCTGCATAGTCAGCTCTTGTCATCCGCGGATCCAAAATTGCTACTACCCCCAAATCATCTTTTTTTCGAATTAACCTACCGGCCGCCTGAACGACTCGTGTGACGCCTAGTGGAAGTTCAACTTCTCGCCAGCCGAAATTTCCTGTCTCAACATCTGCTTTTTGAGACCATGCTTTAACTAAAAATTCATTCGGCCCCGGGAAAGGTATTCTGTTCAAAATCACCATGCTTAATGACGGGCCTGGTACATCTACTCCTTGAAAAAATGTTCGCGTTCCAAAAAGGCAAGATTTTTCTTCCTCGCTAAAATCGCTTAAGAGTTTTTTAGGTGATTTTTCACCCTGCATAAGAATAGGAACTTTTAACCGTTTTCGCATTTCTGCGGTAATTCGGTGCAACTCGCTATTGCTACTAAGTAGACATAGTGTGCGACCTCCGGCTAGTAAGATTAAATTTTCTATCTCTGTGATTACTGCTTCCTGCCAAGCTGAATTCTCCTTGCTTGGGTCGGGAATGTCGGGACAATAAAGGAGACTTTGTTTTTTGTAATTAAAGGGACTGTCTATTACTGTTGGTTTTTCTTCACCTAACGGAACTCTCAGACGCTTCAGAAGATTTTTCTGTATCGTCGCACTAGTCAAGACTGCCTGTTTTTTACTCCAAAGGAACTCTTCAAGGTTTTCAGAAACATTCAATGGAACAATATGCAATTCTGGTTTACTGATTCTATTAGGTTCTATCCAAGCGATCTGAGAAAGCGGTTGAAAATCGGTTAAGAACCGTCTGGCTACACGAATATCTTCAAGTAATGACTCTCCTGCATTTGTTATCCGCAATTTAGTTCTTTCATCGCTACTTGATAAAGCAACTAAACGGTTCAATGTTTCGACACGCCCTTCTGCTAGTTCGAGGGTCTCTAAAATTGCAGCGGCATTCCCGCTATACACCCATTGTTCCTTATGATTGTTCATATTTTTCGTCATTGTCGTAGCTAGTTCATTGATTTTTGCTACAGCATCAGAGTGTTTTCTAGCTATTACTCTCTTAGCCTGAGAAGCCAACCACTCGAAGCGCCCTGCATTTAAATGCACCGACCAGGCCATCGTAAATGATGCTTCCATTTCATGCGCTTCATCAATGACTACATGGTCATGTGCTCCAATAATATGACCTCCTATCGAAAGGTCAATTGCATAAAGTGAATGGTTCGTAACTAGAACGTCTGCCTTCGCAGACTCTTTTCGCGACTTAAAAGCAAAACAAGATTCGTAAAACGGGCATTTTTCTTTACCGAAGCATTCCTTACTAGTAACGCTCAGCGAGTTCCATGTAGCTTCTTTAATAGAAAATGGGAGATCGCTACGGTCTCCTGTCGGGGTACTTTTACTCCATTCGATAATTTGATCTAATTCGCTACGGTCATTCTCCGAAAAGAAAGACTGTTGTACTCCCGTTGGTTTCTTCGCAGCATCCACCCTTTCATTGCACAGATAATTTGACCAGCCCTTTAATTGAACAAATTTAAAAGAACGCTTTTCTTTCGCTTCTATGTACTCCTTTAGACGTGGTAAATCGCTTCCAAGCATCTGATCCTGCAAAGCCTTTGTGTAGGTCGCTACTACGAGCGTCTTCCCAGCTAATGCATAAGGGAGTAAGTAAGCCAGCGTTTTCCCTGTACCTGTACCAGCTTCCACAACTAAGTGCTCTCCGTTTGCTATGGAAGAATCGACAGCAAGGGCCATTCCTACTTGTCCCGGTCGCTCTTCAGCGTTCTCTATACGTGAAGTAAGTGACTCCAGAGCTTCGACTAGTTTCGAATTATACATATTAAATGTGCATACCGAGTCTGCGTGCCTCATAGATAGCTGCTGCAATGCCTCGACTTGCTACTGCATCACCAATTCTGTACAACTCATATCGATCTTTATCCGTCGGTTGTGCTTTCCCGCCTGTAAATGCGTCGATGTCTATTTCTCCGCCATTAGAAGATAAATCTCGAAGACCAAGATAGAGGTCCTCATTTGGAAGAACACCATTCTCTACGATTATTGAATCAACGATTCGAAAAATTTCTGTGCGCGTGTGAACATTGAGCATTATTGCCCTTACAGTTGACCCATTTGACTCGACGCTGACAAGCCGATGATTAGGAGTCATTATCACGCCATTTTGATAAAGCATCTGTAAATATGCGGGCCCAATTGTAGCGGAGAGATCTTGCATCACTTGACGGTCAGGGGTTACAAGTTCAATATCTGAAACTCCCCGTTCACTCAGGAATTCCGCAACTGATGGAGCGTTTTCTCCTCCATGGTCGTCATATATTAAAACTTTACCTTTCGGAGTTTTGTGCCCACTGAGTACATCCCATGTTGTACAGACAAGATCTTCTCCCGAAGACAGAAAAGTTGCATCGGGTAGGCCACCGGTTGCAATGATCACGACATCAGGCTCTTCGTCTTTCACATCGGTCTCATCCACCATTGTGTCTAATCTGAGATCAACGCCAGCATGAGTTATTTCTTCCCCTAGCCATCCGACTATTCCAGCGAGTTCAGCCTGACGCTTACTAGCGCGCGTAGCAAGATTAACTTGACCTCCGACACTACTCTGCGCTTCGAAAAGTATGACATCATGGCCACGTTCTGCTAAAACCCTAGATGCTTCCAACCCTGCAGGACCGGCTCCAACAATAACGACTTTCTTTTTTAAGCCTGTCTTTGGAGTGATTAATTGAGGAATACTCTCTTCACGTCCGGTGGCGGGATTTTGGATACAAACTGATTCAAGCCCCTGATGAAGACGATTAATACAAAGAGATGCTCCCACACAAACACGTATCCGATCCTCTTCTCCTCTTTCCAGTTTCTTGACAATGTGGGGGTCTGCAAAGTGAGAGCGTGTCATTCCGGCTAGATCGATTAGTCCTGTAGAAATAGCATGTCTAGCTGACTCCAGATCGGTGATGCGTGTGGCATGGAGAACAGGAATTTTAACCTTTTCCTTGATCGAAGCTGCGAGAGACACATAGGGCATGAGTGGTGTTCCAGATGGAGGGATAGCTTTTGAGAGGCCCTCTTCAGTAGCTAATGAAGAGCTTGTAATGTTAATAAAATCGAGCAAATTAGAATTTGCAAGTCGTTGTGCGATCTCAATACTTTCCTCGGTGCTAAGCCCTCCAATTTGTTCTTCAGCCCCAATCATTCGAATACCAACAGCGATATCAGTTCCAATCGCTTCCCTGATGGACTCAAGTACTTCGAAAGTGAAACGTAAACGGTTTTCAATTGACCCCCCGTAATCATCCGTCCTACGATTTACCAAAGGTGTCCAAAACTGATCTATCAAATGACTTGTTGCACAAAGTTCAATACCATCAAGTCCTCCGGATCGAGCGCGTTTCGCTGCGGTAGCAAAATCCTCTATCACACGACGAATATCGTGAAGTTCCATTTGTTTCGGCCAAAATCGGTGCATCGGTTCGCGAATCGGTGATGGAGATATTGTGGGTAACCAGTCGCCGTCATTAGAAACGTTCCGCCGACCCATGTGGGTAATCTGACACATAATCGCTGTTTCGTATCGATGAATGCGCTCTGTCATCTGAATCATTGGATCGATAATTGCATCGGATCCAAAGTTCAACTGCCCCCATAGCGAAGGTGAGTCAGGCGAGACATTACTTGATCCACCTATCATGGTGAGTCCGATACCGCCCTTAGCTTTTTCTTCGTGGTATGCGATGTAACGTTCATTCGGTGTTCCATCAGTGTTGTAACCTGGAGCGTGACTACTGGAAAAAATTCGATTCCTTAGTTCCATATTGGCTAGCTTGAATGGTTCTAGTAGAGGATCTGAATGAGAGATTGAATCTTTTTTCACAGAACTCCTGAAAGTTTTTATGGTGTTTATTTCAAAATCGAAATAAGAAAGTCAGATTAATAAATGGAAAGATTACTTGCTGGAAAAGATTTTTTATTGTCGGAGAATACTGAGCATCCATAGTTTTCAGCCAACGTTAAACATTCGCTATACGACTATCGATCGATCTAAAGAAACTACTCATCTGTAGAAATACCACATTCCAATAGCGCCTTTGTGTCAACCC
>Ga0208764_10001592_pt1 | contig 14486 bp, 13 predicted proteins | sample ETNtaG_18_FD_185762 | JGI IMG/M metagenome (GOLD analysis project Ga0208764, IMG submission 185762) | Marine microbial and viral communities from oxygen minimum zone, Eastern Pacific Ocean - ETNP201302SV91 (SPAdes) (version 2) | ecosystem: Environmental > Aquatic > Marine > Oceanic ... | reverse complement strand
CTAACCAGTGATAAGTTTCGATAGAAATTCCGGAAACATCCCCGTGCGCCTGCCATGACGCCACAATTAGAGCAACCAAAGTCAACACCATCCTATCTGCTCTAGAGAATCCGCCGTAAATTCTGCCCAGTCCGACAGATTGAGCTTGCGTACCCATGTACGAACCGAAGAGAGTTAGCAGACCAGCGATATATCCCGAACTCGGATTGTTCACGAAGTCCGCATTCATCCCAATAGCCACCAGGATGCCAACGTCTACAATCCTGTCAATAGTGTGGTCCAGAAAGTCCCCATATGGCCCATCTGTTCCTTGGTGTCTAGCAAGAGCCCCATCCAAACCATCCAGAACTCCTGCAATTAGGACAATAATTACTCCTCCAATAATGCAGATCGCACCCTCTGTGCTTCTCTCTGCTGTCATAAGCAGGTAGAACGCCAACAGAGATAGAGCGAGACTCGCCCAAGTGAGGGTGCTGGGATCCACACCTTCCATTCTGTGAACTAAGGGGGTGATTGCCTTAGTCCACCTTTCCCTCATTTTCTCGAACATCTCAGACTTCTCCCTTACCCACCCAGTCAATTGGATTGCGGGGCATTCTTGGCTTGAAGTCATCTGATGCCCACTCTAGAATCGCTGCAACTATTGACTCCGACCCTTCGAACGAGGTATCAAATTCGATTGTCGGCCTTTCGCCAATATTCTCCGTCCAGGGTCCACCAAGGATCTCCCAATCGACATTTTCTTCGATCTTTTGACTCGAGTATGACCGCTCTGTGAGCCTTTCTCGTAACTCTCCCGGACGACATCTCAGAATGACTACGCAGTCTACTCCCAGTAGGTGAGAGAGATGGCCATCGATTACAGTTGGACTACCTGCCCCCTCTTCCCATGCAGAATCCAGTTTTCTCTGCAGCCTCTCTACGTCAACCGGCCTCGCTCCGTCATGCGGGTCAACCACGTCTATGCATCCAAATTCCTCGGCTAGATCCTCTACTGTTTGAATGCAATATCCCAATTCCCCAAGCAAGGAGGAAACAGTCGATTTTCCAGTACCGGGAGAACCAGTCATCGCTAATCTGAATGCCCCTCCCATATCGTCTCGTGTTGCAAAGACGACAAGAACGCTCCGTGCCGAGGCGTAACATTGACCTAGAAAACTGGTGCCACGACCGATTATGACGGAGTCGGTAAACTGGATTAGAGCCATGGATCCCCGAGACACAAAGCTGAACATCTTGCTTATTGCAATACCATTAACGGTCTACTTCAATTATGTAGAACACAATTATTCCTTGGCTTTCTTCTCGTCATTGGTGGCCATAATGCCCCTCGCCTTCCTAATGGGGCGAGCCACTGAGGAAATTGCTCTAAGAACTTCGGATTCACTTGGGGGGCTTCTGAATGCGACATTCGGTAATGCCGCCGAACTCATCATCGCCGTTCTACTAATCTTCCAAGCCTCCAAGACAGTCGATTTAGAGGCACAATCATTCTATGTTCACTTAGTTCAAGCAAGCCTGATTGGAAGCATTCTGGGAAATCTACTGTTGGTCATGGGTCTAGCATTTGTTTGGGGTGGTGTCCATCACTCAGAGCAGAGCTATTCGGAGAACCAAGTAAGCTCGAACGGATCCCTCCTCCTTCTCTCGATGATCGTCCTAGTGATACCCACAGTTTTCCACTCAACTGTCGGAGGGGACGTGGGGGATTCAAGAGTTCAGGACTTGAGTCATATTGCTGCCGTAATCCTTCTGATGATGTACGGGCTGTTCCTCTTCTTCCAGTTCCGTACTCATGTGCACCTTTTCGCCACCGACGGTTCTCATCACGAGGACCCAGAAATGACTCAGAGAGATGCAGTAATCCTCCTCGTAGTGGCTACGGTTCTCGTGTCTTGGATGGCCGAGATTCTCGTACACTCGGTCGAGTCAGCAGCCGAAGATCTCGGACTGCCACATTTGTTCATCGGCGTAATCCTCCTCCCGCTCTTCGGAAACGCTGCTGAGCACTTCACTGCCGTCTCTGTAGCTGCCAAGGACAAGATGGATCTCTCATTCGCAATTTCAATGGGTTCATCCACCCAGATTGCAGTTTTCGTAGCCCCACTGATGGTCGTATTCGCATGGTTGTTAGACGTTCCATTGACCTTCGAATTTGGAATGCTTGAGACCGTCTCTGCCTTCCTAGCAGTGCTGATCGTCAATTCGATCGCAGCAGATGGAAAGTCAAACTGGTTGGAGGGGGCCATGCTATTGTCATCGTACGCCGTGCTCGGAGCGGCTTTCCTATTCCATCCGTGAACTACAACTCCCTGTAGTACTCCTCAACAGATGACTCCAGAGCCAAAGAGGCCTCTGCTTCATTCAAAGTCAAAGTTACCCCATCTCTGCGAATTGCTTCCCCATTAACGAACACATCCAGAACCCTTGCTCCAGAGTAAATCAGATTTGGTAACAACCTCCTACCCCCTCTGCCCCATGGTCTCATTCTGATATCAGAAAGATCCCAAGTAACCCAGTCCTCTGACCCCTTGGTTGCTAGGGACCATGTCTCTTCGGGTCCAAGAATCCTAGCGTCCCAATGATCATGCCTCTGTACAAGACTAGCCGCCTTGGCCTCTGCCCTCATGTCCAACGAGTTATTGCTAGCTGCGCCATCAGTGCCTAGCCTGACATCAACCCCCGCTTCCATCATTGCGGGATATGACATGGTACCTCCACACGCTAGCTTCTGATTGCTTGTTGGACAATGTACTGCATGAGAAGCATGGCCAGCAAGTATCCGCATTTCCTTCTTAGTCACCCATCCACAATGGGCGCAAACCGTCCCCTCGGTGAAATAGTCAATCGAGTCCAAGTACTCTATCGGGTACATTCCGTGTTTTGCATGACAGTCAGCAACCTCCCCCCTAGTTTCGGAGGTGTGGATGCTAAGTGTGCAACCACTTTTCTGAGACAACTCGGATGCTTTCATCAAAGTCTCCTCCGAGCAGGTGTAAACAGAATGGGTCCCTATTCCATACTCTATTTTCTCAGGCACAGGAGAACCTTCTGACAGCAAACTTTCAATCTTCTTCAGAGCCTGCCTGGCTCCTTCCGGATATGATGGAGTTGGGAAATCTGTAATCGGGCCGCAGACCTTCGCACGAATCCCGCTCTCAGCTACTACCCCACCCACAATCTCGGGATGAAAATACATGTCACATGCAAATGTTGTCCCAGTCGCAATCATCTCTGCAATTGCCGCTCTGGTGCCATTTTCCACAAACTCCTCCGTCAGTCCCTTCTCAACCGGGAATATGGAAGCCTCAAGCCATTCCATCAAAGGCAACCCTTCTCCCATTGACTTGTTCAGCACCATTGCCATGTGTGTATGCCAGTTCTGAAGAGACCTGGTCACAAGGCGCTTCGATCCGTCAATGATCTCCACAACATCCTCATCACCCCTGCTTGGTGAGAAAGACCCATCTTGATGCAGCAGGAAGTCTCCCTTGAGGGTCCCGCCACTCTCATCTAGCAACCAAGTATCTGTGATTCTCCTGGTTCCGGAGTCCATACTAACTCCCCTACTACTAACTACTCGCATACCGCATTAAGTATGCTAATGGTTTCTCCATCAGAGTTCTTCATCCACGCGTTAATGACGTCCCCCGGCTTCATTGGGCCAACACCTTTTGGCGTTCCAGTCCAGACAAAGTCCCCTGCCTCTAGATCGTACCAGCGATTGAGATGAGACAGCAGGGATTCTACCGAGTGCACCATTAGATCAGATGTTGCAAGTTGCTTGGTTTCCCCATTCACTGAGAGTCCGATTTCTACTTCTCCATCATCCCAATCAGCCCACGTCCCTAGAACTCCGGAACCTCTGAAACCCTTGCCCTCTAACCATGGCCAACCTTCTATTTTTGCCATAGTTTGACGAGTTCTATTTGTTGTATCAATCCCTACGCACATCTGGATCGGAGTAAGATCTCCCCCCAATCTGAATACCATCTCCACCTCATGATCAATATGCTCATCCGGTGCAAGGAGCGCCACTACATTGGCCCCATCATCCGAGGCCTCTACCATGGCAGACGGGGGCATTAGGAAGAACCGAGGGTAGTCTGTAACATCTCCAAGAATCTCTTTTGCGTGTCCAGCATAGTTTCTGAAGACCGCCCAACCTACTCCCATGCCACTCCCAGCAAGACACCAATGATTAGAACACCGGTTAGTCCACTTTCTCATCAGGTTGAAGGACAATGCCTTCTGGAGTACTATTGTGCCCGAAGACCCCTATCGAACCTTGGACGTCTCAAAGGATGCCTCAGATGCAGAGATAAAGCGGGCATATCGTAAGCTAGCTAGGCAATACCATCCAGATCGGAATCCTGGAGATGCTGCAGCAGAAGAGCGATTCAAGGCAATACAATCCGCATATGAGTCGATTGGAACCGCTGAAGGAAGGAGCCAGCATGACCAGCAGAGACGAATGGAGGAGATGTTCCAAGGGGGGAGGAATCGATCCCCGTTTGGAGGTGTGGATCTGGGAGATATTTTCTCACAATTTATGGGCGGCAGAGGTAGTCCTAGTCATGGATTCGACTCTGGATTTGGAGGCACTAGGAGAGGACAAAGTCCCAGACAGCAGGTTTCCAAAGGCGCTGATATTCAGGCCGGTCTGGACATATCCCTTGATCAAGCAATTAGTGGCACAGAAGTCAAATTTAGCCACCGAAGAATGCGTAGGTGTTCGGATTGCAATGGCTCCAGCTTTGGCTCATCCAGGGGATGTTCCATATGCAGAGGAACCGGAGTCATCACGAAGGGGAGCACCATAACGGTAAGAGTCCCCAAAGGAGCTGAGCATGGTCACTTGCTCCGTCTGAAGGGCATGGGTCACGAGCACCCAGAGGGCGATTCAGGAGACCTAATCATCACAGTTCGCCTCGATGCTGACGAGGGCCGTCGATGGGAGGATGGTCGACTCATACAGGAAGTCAGACTCCCTTACACGATGCTGGCCCTTGGGGGCAAAGTGAGAATCAAGACGCCATCTGGGAAGAGGCTGCAGATGGAGGTCCCAAGTGGAACCAGAATTGGTGATAGGAGACGCCTGCAAGGCCATGGACACGCCGGCGGTGCATTGGACGTGGAGTTCACTCTGGCCGAACCCGAGAAACTTACCAAATCACAGGTAGAAGCACTGAAATCTCTCAAAGACAGCGGCTTGTAAACGGATACAATCAGTCAAATATTGAATTGCCTGCGATTGGACCGTGAGAGACTTCGAGAGTCTAGCCGACTACTTGATACCACGTCGGAAAAAGGTCCATTTCGCCTTGATAGTGGTCTCAATCTTCATGATTCCCGGGATAATCGCTTCTTCCGAACCTATTGATATTGAGTCCTATGACATGGAGTCCCCAGAGCTAGAGGCAAATCAAGTCCTGAGAGAAGAATTCACCGCAGCAGGAAACATCTGGGGCTTCGGAATCTTTGTTAGAAACCCGGAATACTTCGGTGAACCCGATTCTGACGTAACGATGATTGCCGATTTCCCCGGAGTAAAGGGTGGGATATCTGAACCAAAGGGAGGGATTCTGAATCTAACCATCCTCAGAGAGATCGATTATGATGCAAGTACGATGAGAGAGAGTGAGATTTCAGAATTCTATCTCCCTCTGGCATCTGAGATTTCTGGGGACTCAGCATTTGGGATTCTGGACTTGGCAACCGAATTCCGGACCTTTATGGCCAATGAGTCCTCTTTGACCGCACCTAGGATTAATCCATACAAGCTTGCTGCAACTCTCGACATAAATGCATCAACCGACCCGGCCCCAACAAATTGGACCAACTGTGGGGATTTGGATTGCCTCTCCTTCGATGACCCGGACGTGACACAGGATCACATAGACTTGGCAGCCCATAGAATGGCAAACAACAGCAATGGTGCCTTTCTCAGATTCCTGTCGAACGACCGTGCTTTCCTGCCGGATGAAATGGGAGTTGTAGTTGGACCGGTCGACCATGAATTCTCTGAGAGCGGCTCATTGGCTTCTGAAAACTGGCAAAGAGGCAGATGGTCAGCATCAGCGGCTTGGATAATAATCAACTTCGATAGAGACGAAATGCAGCAGAATGGTTGGACCTTCTCTTGGAAGAATGCCAGCTCGGAGTTCGGCTACGAGTGGAACGGACTCGATTTGGAGACAAAGCCGATCCGGAACTCGGTCGAGGCTTGTAGGCAGAGGGAGGAGCTTGGACAGCCCCTGTGCTCTGTCGAGTGGCTGTATCTCTCCCTTGAGGAGGATCTCAGGGAGAGCGACGAATCGATCGTCTCTCTGATGTTCGCCGAGTCAATCAACGTCGAAATTAACCGAGAACTAATCTCCAGCGCAATCCTGATTTTATTGATGGGATTTGCGATATTGATACTTCTCTGGGCCAGTCTGAGGAGAGTCTCAGACGTAGGCATAGTCGCCACTAGCCTAGTCCTATCCCTAGTCTGGATGTATGGGTTGATCGGCTGGGCGATCATCATCGGAAAGTGGTCCGGGAATGAGATTATTTTCCGGTCACAATTCTCAAACCTACTGCCAATACTGATACTGGCTCTGGAAATCGATGACAGCCTACATAGTCTTCACAGATACAAGGAGGAACGCAGATCAGGAGCAAATTCAGAACAGGCGGTACGCAAGGCAATTAGCAAAGTCGGGCTAGCCATCATGCTCACCTCCGTCACCACCATCGTTGCCTTCATGGCTAACATGACATCGAGTATCGCAGCACTCAGATCGTTCGGAATAGAGGCGGGAATTGGCGTATTCTGCGCCTTCTTCCTAACTGGCCTATGGGTGCCTCTAGCCAGACTCGACATCGACCTCTGGCTGGAATCCAAAGGCAGGTTGGACGAAGAGCGTAAGGACATCGTCCACATGATACCCAGCTCTTGGCTGTCTTTCGTATCCACACAGGCTGCAAGGTTCGCCCCAGCGATCGTCATTGTTTCACTACTAATCACGGCACTCGCGACCCCCATCATGCTGTCTCTGGAGGGTGACTTCCAGGTCGAGGACTTCATTGAGGCGGATTCGGACCTGGCAGTCGGGGTCGGCCTCATCAACGAGCGTTTCAGTGATGAGGGGGAACCCGCTTACATCTTGATAGAGGGGGACATCTCAAACCCGCTGGTCATCGATGCGATCGATCAAGTCCGAAGAAACATGAATTCGCACGGACCGGGCGATCCAGACCAGATCTCCCGAATGCCCAATGGCGAGGTCGAGCTAATCGGGATCGATCTGATGCTCTGGTACACCAGGGGTGCCATGGCGTGGAACCAGACGCCGTTCGAAGAGGCCGGTTGGGATTTCGACTCCAACGACGGGGGGATCGGGTGCGAGTCCATCCTAGTCCCAAACAGGGAGATGGAATTCATTTTCGTCCCCTCGATAGATGACAGCAAGTGCCTTTCGTTCCTGTATGGGTTCATGTTGACCAGAGGCGTCCCAGCCAGTGGCGGCTACCCCGCCCTCTCCACCAGCATAGTCGGCGAGTTCATCCAGGTGGAAGGCGAGATAGACTTCCAGAGGCCATGGCTAACAGAATCCGGGCAAGAGCCAAGGTTCCCAAGGACCTCACTAAGATTCGGCATATCAAGCCCCGAGCAATTCGCCTTGGTGGAACCAGCCCTGAAGCAGTTGGAAGCGGACCTATCACCGATCCAGAACCTATCCGTGACGCCCAATCGGGAAAGAGGGGATCTCCAATCGGCGTTCGAGGATCCAGAGCACCCAGTCACCTGGGCATTGCCAACCGGCGAACCAGTGATCAGATTCGTCGCCGCCGACTCCATGCAGGACGATCTCCAAGACACGCTGCTCCTGGGCCTGGTATTCTGCATAACGGCACTCTGGTGGGGCTTCCGCGAGGACTCGCCAGCGTCAGGAAGGCTGAGGGACGTGACTGGGAAGCCTCGGCAGGTCGTTCCGAGGATCGCGCTAAACGTGATTTTGATGTCGGTGATTTCGTACTTCCTGGCAGGTGTCGATTACGCCATTATTTTCGCGGTAATGGCCGTACTCTTCTCAATCCTCTGGGGAACCAGGCCACTCATCCTAGCGACCATCACCACCACCCCGATACTCCTGATGATCGTCTGGCTGTATGCGATCGTGGGGATTGCGGGATACGGCCTCAACATGGTCACGGTCTCCATCGCCGCGATCTCCCTGGGGGTGGGAATAGACTACGTGATCCACGTCATCGAACGATTCAGGGAGGAGAAGGAGAAGGGGGTGAGCACGATGAAATCGATCGAGGCCGTAGGCGGTGCCTCTGGCATAGCCCTCTTCGGGTCCGCCGTCTCTGACATCACCGGATTTGCGATAATCAACCAATCTGAGATGGGCTTCTTCTCCACCTTCGGACTCTTCTGCGCCATCATGATCGGACTGTCACTAGTCGCGAGCCTGGTCCTCGCTCCGGCAGCTTTGGGGCTAGCGTACAGGGACGGCGCACCGGCAACGACTGAGTAGGTAATCACTGATTATATCTTCAGATCTCTCCAGGCACCGAGAGTATCTGTTAGAGCACCCTCTAGATTCGGATGTAGGAATTCAAAGCCCTCTTCCAGCAGTCTGTTGGGCAAAACCTTCTGACTCTCCAAGGTGAGCGTCACTCCCATCTCCCCGAAAAGGATCCTGACGACGAAGCCCGGGAGCGGAGCGAACGCCGGTCGCCCCAATACCCTGCCAAGCGTCTTCGCGAAGCCCTTCTGCCGAGAGGGGTTGGGCGCAGTTAGGTTGTACACGCCCTTGGAATCGCCATTCATCAGGAGGTGGTGGATCGCGTATATCTCATCATCCAAGGAGATCCAAGACATCCACTGCTTGCCACCTGCCATAGGCCCACCTGCTCCCATCTTGAACGGAAGCAGCATCTTCCCCAGGGCGCCTCCCGTGCCAGAGAGAACGATCCCACTCCGGAGGAACACCGTCCTTATCCCCGAGTCTCCAGCAGGTGCCGCAGCAGCCTCCCACTCCTCGCAAATGCTGGGAAGGAAACCCTCCCCATGACCGCCCTCCTCGTCCAGTTCCTCATCCCCCCTGTCTCCGTACCAACCTATGGCACTGGCCAGGATGAAGACCTCCGGCTTCTTGCTCAATTTGCTAATTGCCGAGCTCAGAAGGCTGGTGCTGTCTACACGGGAGTCCCTGACCATCTTCTTCCGCTTCTTGCTCCACCTCTTGTCACCGATCCCCGCTCCTCCAAGGTGGATAATCGCATCGAATCCCTCCAGTATGCTCCCGTCCAGGTCCCCCGTCGAAGGGTCCCACTGCAACTCCTTCGCATTGTCCTTAACCGGCCTTCTAACCAATCTCCAGACATCATGATCCCCGGTATCCAGGAAGGCGACCAGTTGGGTGCCGATCATCCCAGAGGAACCGGCAACGAGAATCCGCTTCCTCCCCAACTCTGAGAACTTAGCATGCTGGGCCATGTCCCTCTGCAACCTCAACTCCCTAGCAGTGAACATCTGTGCTAGCCTCCGCCTGACGAGCCTACCTCCCAGAATCCTGTCGGCCAGATTGCCCAATGGCCCGAATGGGACTTGGTATGTCACCTCGTCAACAACCTTCGTCACCCCTCCCTCTTCGATGAGGTGGTGATCATGACTCCACGACCAGAAGGGGCCCTTCACCATCTTGTCCGCGAAGAAATGCGGGGGCTCGTAGCCAGTATGCTCCGCTACCCATGTCATCTTTATCGGCCCCATGGGGAATCTGAAGACCCTCTGGGAACCGACCTCGAGAGACTCATCGGCACGAACCTCCTCGGCTACCTCCCAAGGAGGCATGAGCCTCCGAAATGAACCCTCATGCTCGAACCAGGCGAAGGTGGACTCAGCATCAGCCTCAACGATGGTCTCGTGATTGTAGTTGTACATGCTAACTCTCCAGTGTCAGACAGGCGTTGCCGGAAATCACCCTATTTCATTTTTCAGATATGAGAATTTCAGCCTCAAGAAATACTTCCTTTCCACTTCTCAAATGCATACTCTTCAAAATCCGAAATTGTCAACCTGTATGCCCAGTGCTGGAGTGACTGCCTAATTACCGGACTAATCCCCTCGTCGTCATGGGTCCCTTCCTTGGAGATGACTCGATTCATCAACTGGATCCTGAACCTCCCCTTAGGCCCTGCGAAAGACTTCCATCTGCCAATCTGCCTCTCATCATCAGGGCTCCTCCTACCCTTGAAGAACCTACAATACCACTGAACCCATCCATACGGGTCCTGCTCCCGCATCCAACCCTTGGACTCCCACATCTCCAGCGGTGTTCCGCAATTCACCCCGAATCTATTCATCTCCCTATCGTATTCGGGACTAGTCAGCATCTGGTCATCTATGCCTCCCCACCATTCTTCGAATTCCAGATGCTGGTCACTCAGGCTCTTAGAAACGACCGACGAGAAAATAGGCCTCCAGTAAGACCCACCAAAACTCCCCTCGAGGAAAATCTCCCTCGGCGTCATGTTGGGTTGGAAATCAGGCCAGTCTGAGAAGGAAATGACCTCACCTATTTCTCGCATAACCCATTCACGATTGGCTTGGCTAAATTTCTTTGCCACTCCAAATTGAAATACAATCACGCCAGCGTCTTTGATAGGCGATTAACGAGGTACCGGCGTGTCAAGAGATTTGCTCATCGAATTGGAGAGAAGCGATGAGCATTGCATAATGAGATTTGCAGATGGAAACGCATTCAGGGTCAGCTATCTGAAAATTCGCTCTAATTGCCAGTGCGCAAACTGCAAACCACGCCAGGAAAACGAGCAGAGAAAGCTTGAGTTGGAAGAGGAGATATTGCGTTTGAGGGTCGAGAAGCCCAAGGCAACCCCAGTCGGGCGATATGGGATACAATTGGAATGGCCCACGGGGTGCTCAAGCGGCATCCACTCCTTCAAACACCTGAGAGAGGTTTGCGAATTATACGGCACCCCTGCTGATTAGCCCCCAATACGAAGGAATCAAATCCTCACTTCCATACCGGCCCTTGTCGAAGCAGCGGGTCCTCCCCGGCGTTTCGGTGGCGATTTACATGCGAGATAGAGAACCGGAAGGTGATGGAGACAAACTGGAAGAGGTGGATGAGTGGCAGCTCTATGCCTCAGCAGGATACGCCTCATCCGAACTAGAATCCGAAGAGATAGAGTCGGAAGAAGACATCTCGGAGGAGATATGGTTTGATGGCGATGACCTGGAATTCGAGGGCAGCACAGTGAATTGGGACTCCCCCCCTTGCCCCGCTCCTTTGGGCATAGCCCATGTGATTAAGATTGGAGTTTGTGACCATTGTTTAGCTCGAGTTTCAGGATTACATTCCAAAGGATCTGGACCGGATTCCGGCTCATTAATCAGGGAAGAGGCCTTTCTGAGGGATGCAGAATTGGAGTCAAAAATTATCCAGGACTATTGCCCTCTATGTGAGAATCTTTTCGACGATGTAGAAAATATCGTGGACAGAGTGTTCGAAACCCTTTCCAACACAGAATTCTCGACGATGCAATTTGGAATTCACCTGCCCAAGGACCTCGTACAAGAGGAGGATCGAATCAGAAGCAAGTATGGAGCACCCGGATCGTATCATCTCAAGGGGGCTATCGTAGAATCGATTCACGAGAGAATCAGGGGTCTCGGTAAGGAAGTAGATTTCGTCAAGGAGAAACCAGATGTAATGGTTCTAGTCGACGGTTTGACGCTAAGGGTCGACGTAGATGTGAGGCCAATTTTCCTCTATGGGAGGTATAGGAAAATCTCACGTGGAATTCCGCAAACACGTTGGCCTTGCCGGGCTTGTAGGGGGAGAGCTCAGGGCTGCGAATCCTGTGATGAGACCGGTCTTCAGTACATTGACTCGGTACAAGATTTGATTGGCGAGCCGATTAGGGATGCCCTCGACGCAGAAGACACATCATTCCATGGCATGGGAAGGGAAGACATCGATGTCAGGTGCCTCGGTTCAGGTCGGCCATTCGTCTTGGAAGTCAAGAAGCCGTCAAAGAGGACACTACCAGTCGAAGACTTGGTCGAGTTGGTAAAAGGACACGCCCTGGGAAAGGTTGAGGTCGACAGCTTTACCTGGTGCACAAGGAAGAAAGTCAACGAGGTAAAACAGTCTAGGTCAGAGAAGACCTACACGATTAGATTCAGAGCAGAGGGCCCAGTTGACAATGAAACCGCGGAAAAATCGATCCTCTCGCTAGATGGCCAAGTAATCGATCAAGAAACACCACAGAGGGTATCTCATAGGAGAGCTGCAAAGATAAGAAGAAGAAAAATCACCTCCATCGACAAAGTAAGCTTCGAAGGGGATGATGAGATAGAAATCACCCTGAGATGTGAAGCTGGAACCTACGTCAAGGAACTGGTGCACTCTGACGAGGGCAGAACCACCCCATCCGTTCAAAGCGTTCTAGGAACCGATTGCGAAGTCATTTGGCTAGATGTACTCGAGATTCACTCCGAATGAGTGGGAAAATGACATCCGAGTCCTTAAGAACGCCCCACAGGTCGCCCGAATTCGCGATAATGGAGCAGTGAGAGCATGGTCACTAGGACAAAGGGAACTAGACAGGGTACCAGAAGCATCCTCAGGAAGGACAAGAGGGAGCGTAGGAGACTGTTTATCAGCAGGTCGATGCACACATATCAGGAAGGTGACAAGGTGGCAATCGTACTCGATGGCGCTCAGCAGAAGGGTATGCCACACAGACGTTTCCAAGGAAGGACCGGAGTAATCTCAGGAACTCAGGGAAGAGCGTATGTGGTCAGGGTCGCCGATGGCAATATGATGAAGACCGTAGTGGCCCGACCTGAACACCTCAGACCGATTGAGTAGGTGAAAAAATGACTGAGACAGAATTCGTTGACTTTGCTACTGTGAGAGACAGGCTCCTGGAGGCAATCGAGAGGAGAGGAGAAATTTCCTACGAGCAGACGATGGCACTACAACATGCGGAATGGAAGGCCAGTGCCAGTGGGCACCCCTCCGGGAACATCAAGACCGATCCAGCCGTCTACTCTTCGCTATTTGTCGCCTTGATGGAAAACGAGAAACTGAAGCAGTATCCCGAAGTCTCGTCAAAGATAGCCGAACTCTCACCTCTCACAGTTTCTGATGTAAGAGTAATCATCGCTAGCAAGAGAATCGCAATGGACACCTCGGAAATAGAAGAAGTCATCACTGTGATCCGACAACATGTCCTATAGTGTTCAAACCACTTTCAAACAACTCATTCATGAGGGAGAACCATTCTGGGGGGTTGGAGATTATGCAGCCCGAGGATTCCAAAGACCCCGACGAGGAGGTCAACGACCCCTTCCACGGAGAGGTTAGGCTGAGGATTCTTGACATACAAGAAAGAAGACCTGTCGGCCACGAGATTCAATGCATTAGCGAACCATCTTTGTACCTGCTAAGAGCAAGAGTAAGCAACATAGACGGAATATCCGTAGGGGAGACAATCGAAATTTCCGCGGAAAGCATCGGATCCCTCTCAGAAGTGCGACTCAAGGACCTCAGCGGGACCTCGCAACAAGAGTTAATCTCTGGTCTCTCCAGTTCAATTCAAGCTGATCCAGAAAGGCACATCTCATTCTACAACAGTGCAGGACCAATGTCCTTGAAATTCCACTCGTTCCAGTTATTATCCGGCATTGGAAACTCAAAAGCCATTCAGATGGTCCAAAAGAGGGGTATTGCGGGTTGGCAAACATTCGAAGATGTCGACGAGGCCTGTGGCATTGAGTCGATCAGACTCCTAGCAGAACGGTACGTCAAGGAGATGGAGGATGTTGCACAGACTCCCCGCTTACTTGATTTGCTAGTCCGTACAGAGCAGTGACATGGAGCCATTGGGGGGCCTCGATACTCGACTTCTAGTCGACCTGCTCAGGGATCGGATAAGTCCCAGCAAATCGCTTGGTCAGCATTACTTGGTCGATGATGAGGTAATCGAGAGGACCATTCGCCTTACTGAAGAATTCGACTCCCCTCTTTCGGATGATTCCCACGTGCTGGAGGTCGGACCAGGGCCGGGGTCACTAACCCTAGCACTACTTCGAAGCGACTCAAGCGTCACGGCAATAGAGATCGATAAGGGGTCCGTGGAACACCTGACGCGGGTATTCCGGGAAAGCAAAGAATCCCTGACCCTCGAGGAAGCAGATGCAGTCTCAGAAAGATGGCCAAAAGGAATTACCCACGTTATCTCAAACCTCCCCTATCAAATCTCGAGCCCAATAGTTGACAGGATCACTAAATACCACTCCACGGAACCAATCCAACTTTCTATTCTCCTCGTCCAGGAGGAGTTCGCCCAGAGGATGGCGATGTTCTCCGCCCCATATGACATCGGCCCATTGGGGTTGAATCTATGGCTAGACTTCGATGTCTCCATGGATATGAAGGTCTCTCCAAGCTCATTCA
>Ga0208764_10001590_pt1 | contig 14505 bp, 12 predicted proteins | sample ETNtaG_18_FD_185762 | JGI IMG/M metagenome (GOLD analysis project Ga0208764, IMG submission 185762) | Marine microbial and viral communities from oxygen minimum zone, Eastern Pacific Ocean - ETNP201302SV91 (SPAdes) (version 2) | ecosystem: Environmental > Aquatic > Marine > Oceanic ... | reverse complement strand
GATCGAGAAAGAGTTGAATTTTCAGCGGAGCCACAACAACGTCCTAGGAAAACACAATGTTATGGATATAGTTTAATGTTATCCAAAGATTTTATTGATATTTATCCAGTGCACACCTCTTTAGGGCAAGTACACCAAATGGGTGGGCCAACAGGAACAGCTGGAGGCATGGCTTCTTTTCCACCTTTAATTCAAATTGACGCTCTTAATGGAAATTTGCAGTTTAATTGGCACAAACTTAGTGGTTCAGAGACAAACGTTATAGATATAGCAATGGGAGATCTTTATAAATTAAAATCCTTAGAAGATATGAAAGGTGTTTGGACTGATATTTCTTTTTGTTTAGATTTTAAAAACAAAAGAATGGATGCGTGGGTAGACGGTATCAAGAAAGTGGAAATCTTGGAGTCTCCAATTTTTTTCAAACCAAAAGCAATATATTTTAAACATGGCATATATCGTAGTTTTATCAGCAAATATAAAGCGCATGCCTCAATATTACTAGATTCTTTTGACGGTAAAATGCCAACACAAATTGTTTTTTTTGACGAGATTAGGCGAGGCAACTCTATTGAAAAAGTAGATATAAATATTAACCCTAAGCTGAAGCCTGTAGATTAAAAATGAAAAAATCTTTAATTTTTTTTAGATTTTTTGTTATGGTAAAAAATAATAAATAAACCAATTAATAAAAAGAAAAAAGGAAGAAACCATAGAGCTATAGTGTTTAGTTTAAGAGATGGTTTTAAAAGAATAAAATCACCATATCTGTCGGTTAAAAAACTATAAATTTCATCATCATTTTTTCCTTCCAAAAGTTTTTTTCGGATGATTTTGCGCAAATCTTTTGCTAATGGAGAGTTAGATTCATCGATAGACTGATTTTGACAAACTAAACATCTGGTATTTTTAGAAATAATACGAGCTCTCATTTCTAGTTTTTTATTTTCTAATATTTCATCAGGATCTACAGAAAAAGAATTATTTGTAAAAAGTTGAATTGAACTAAAAAATATAATTAGTAAAATAAATTTTTTTGATATCATTTTATTTCTTTAATTAATAAATTGATTTTTTTATATATTTTTTTTGTTACAGGTCCCGCTTGTCGATATTTAATAATTCCATTAGAATTAACAACAAAAGTTTCTGGAATTCCGTATACACCCCATTCTATTGCAATTTTGCCAGTTTTATCTAACAATACATGTCTATAAGGATTACCTAAATTATTTAACCATTTAATAGTTTTTTTTGGATCATCTTTGTAATTAATTCCTATAACTGTTATTTCTTCTTGTTCAGAAAAATTTTTTATATATGCATGCTCATCTCGACATGGTTTGCACCAAGTAGCAAAAAAATTGACTAATATTATTTTGTTTTCTAATTCCTCAGGAAAAATAAATTTCTTATCTTTAAATAAAAAATTAGCTTCGAAATTAGGAATTTTTTTATTTATTAAGTTAGATGGTATTTCTTGCGGGTTTCTATCAATAACTAGCAAATAAGAAAATGTTAAAAGTATTAATAAAAAAACAACAAGAGGAAGTATGAGTATTTTTTTTTTCATTTATATGTAATTTTTTGACTTTCTTAAATTGTGCTTAGTTGCAATTATTCCACCAAAAAATAAAAATATAGCACCAATCCATATCCATATTACAAGGGGATTGTAGTAAATTTTAACTGTCCATCCATCTTTTGAATTACCTTCTCCTAAAACAATGTATAAATCTCTAATAAGGTTTGTATGTATATATACTTCTGAGGTAAAAATATTCGTTATTGGATAAAATCTATTCTCTGGTTTAAGTTTTGTTACAATATTTTTTTTATTATCATAAACTAGAAAGTCTCCTTGCAATGCAATAAAATTTTCACCTCTAACTTCATTAATTTTGTCAAAAATAATATTATATTTTTCTATTTCTATTTCATTTTTAATATTCATTTTTGCTATTTTTTCTTGTTGCCATACACTTGATCCTGTTATTCCTAATATTATTAAACCAATGCCTAAGTGGGAAATAATCATTCCAAGTGAATGAGATTTATCTTTTTTGATTAAAATTATTATATTGTTAGAAATTATCCAAAATCCTACAATAATACCTAAAATTCCTATTATACTAAAAGAGCGATAAATTAAAAAAAACAAAGCGCTCATAAATAGCGTAATAGTAATGCATGGAATAGTTTTTTTAAGAAAATTTAATTTTTCACTTTTTCCCCAACTCATTATTGGAGCTACTCCCATAATTAAAATAACCGGAATTATTATTGGAATAACAGTTGAATTAAAATAAGGCTTACCAACAGAAATTTTATTATTTGTTAAAGCTTCTATTAAAAGTGGATATATAGTCCCCAAAAAAACAATACCACAAACAATAATCATAAAAATATTATTTATAAGTATTGAGCCCTCTTTACTAAAAAAGGAGAAATAATTTTTATCAAGAAAACTTTTCGATCTTGTTGCAAAAAGATATAATGAATAAGACCCTAAAAATATTGTTAATATAAGTATGTATATTCCTCTAGATGGATCCAGAGCAAAAGTATGAACGCTAGTTAATATTCCAGATCTTACTAAAAAGGTTCCAATTACACTTAAAAGGAACGTTAATATTCCCAATAGCAATACCCAAGCTTGTAAAGATCTTTTTTTTTGAACAACAATTAGAGAATGTAATAAAGCAGTTCCTAGCAACCAAGGCATGAATGAAGCATTTTCAACAGGATCCCAAAACCACCAACCGCCCCAACCTAACTCATAATAAGCCCATAAAGAACCAAGTGCAATTCCTGAAGATAAAAAAGTCCAAGACAGCAATACAAAAGGTCTCATGTAACTATGCCAGGAAAATTTTTGATTATCGCTTAAAATTAAAGTTGCTACGCTCATAGAAAATACTGCAGAAAATCCAACGTACCCAATATATAAAAGAGGTGGATGAATTGCTAATGCTGGATCTTGCAAAATTGGATTAAATCCTAACCCATTATCTGGAACAGGAAATACTTCTTTAAAAGGATTGGAAGTAATAATAGTAAATAAAATGAAACCAATTATTATAACTATCTGAACTTCTAATGTTTTTAATATAAATATAGAATTTTTTTTATTCAATAATTTATATATTAAAAAATTAAATAATGTTAATACGACAATCCATAACAGCATGGAGCCTTCATGATTTCCCCATGCAGCAGAAAGTTTATATATAAGAGGTTTTGTTGTATGTGAATTTTGAAAAACATTTAAAATAGAAAAATTCGAAACTAAATAAGAATAAATTAATATTAAAAATGAAGATATAGATGAAATTAGGAGTCCAACAACGCTTATAGAAATAATTGATCGATTTTTGTTTTTTTTTAAAGATATGAATTGAGATATAGAGAAAAGTAGAGATAACCAAAGAGTCAAATTTCCCAAAATTATTGCCATAAGTTAGATTTATACTACTACTTTTAAAAGACTAACCAAGAGCAACTATTGAAGCAGCAATCGACGCTAATCTTGCTTCGGATTCATCAGAACGACTGGTGATTACGACAGGAGCTTTGCCCCCCAAAACAACACCAGCGGCACACGCACCCATAAAATAGATCATCATTTTTACTAAAGCATTACCAGCTTCAACGTTCGGAACAAGCAATATATCCGTATTACCCGAAACTTCATTTTTAATCTTTTTAATTGCGGCTGATTTTTTAGAAACAGAATTATCAAAGGCTAAAGGTCCAAAAACATCAGCATTAATTTTTTCTTCTTTTGCTCTTTTTGTAATTAAATCGGCATCAATTGAACTTGGAACGCTTTCCAATATTTCTTCAGTAGCTGACAGAACAGAAACTTTAGGCCTGGAAATGCCAATTTTATTTGCAAAATCTACTGCATTTCTTAAAATGTGCATTTTAACTTCGAGCTTTGGCAAAACATTAACAACTCCATCTGTAATAATAAATGGTTTATCATTTTTGTCTAACGTCATATGCCAAACATGACTTAATCTTTTTTTACCAATTAAATTTAAATCTCTTTTTAAGATTGCTTTCATTAAAACATCTGTATGAATATGACCTTTAACAATTATTTTAACTTTATCTTCGCTAGCTAATTTTGCAGCAATTGGAGCCGTTTTATTTTCATCTTTTTCATCGATAATTTTATATTTAGAAATATTCCATTTTAATTTTTCTGCGTATTTTTTAATTTCGTTTTCATTCCCTATAAATATAGGATTAATTAAATTATGTTGAACAGCTTTATGAACTGATTCCATTGGAAATATTTCTCCAGCGTTTACTATGGCAGAATCAATAGTTCCTTTTTTTTTAGCAATATTGATTAAATTATTAGGACAGATAATTTTTTTATTTGATAACATAAATTAAAAAGCCCACTCATAAGCAGAAAGTGAAACAGCGCCGCCGGTATGTATAAAAAGAACATTATCATTTTTTGTGAATTTTTTATTTTTAATTAAATCAATTAATCCTGCAAAAGCTTTACCCGAATAAACTGGGTCTAATAATATTGCTTCTTTTCTTGCTAAAATTTTTGTTGCTTCTATCATGTCTTGCGAAGGCTCTCCGTATCCTGTTCCAATATATTCATCATAAACAACAACATCAGACTTATCCAAAATGTTACATTTAAGTTTTTCACAAGTTTTTTTTGCTTCTTGATACACTTTATCTACTTGTTTGTCTTTTTTATGTCTAACGCAGATACCTATAATAGGAATGTTGCAATTAAAATATTTTCTCCCTGCAAGCAAGCCTGCTTGTGTTCCAGAACTTCCTGTAGCGTGTAAAATTTGGGAAAAATTGTATTTTTTATTTTCTTTTATTATCTCATTTAAGCATTCTACATAACCTAACGATCCCACAGAATTTGATCCTCCTCCTGGTATAAAATAAACATTAGTACCTTTTGATTTTATATTCTTAATTAATTTTTCTGAATATTCCTCAATGGATTCATTTTTTGGACATACTTGAACTTCAGCGCCAAACAATTTATTCAAAAAGACATTACCAGATTTCATGTAAGTTTCAGGAGGATCTTTAAGCCTCTGCTCTAAAACTATAAGACACTTTAAACCCATTAGAGCACAAGCCGCAGCCGTTTGTCTGGCATGATTGGATTGAACTGCACCAATAGTAACAATTAATTCAGCTTTATTTTTTATTGCATCTGGAATTAAGAATTCTAACTTTCTTGTTTTATTTCCACCAGTTGCTAAACCTGTGCAATCATCTCTTTTTATAAAAATATTTGGACCACCTAAATATTTGGTTATATTTTTTAGATGTTCTATTGGTGTAGGAAAATGACCTAATTTAATTCTTTCAAATTTTTCTAACATGCTTATTTATTTATGATATTAATTAAAATATGCAAGATATATATATTGGTGATGAAGGAAAAGGATTTCCTTTAGTTTTAGTTCACGGGTTTTTAGGATCATCAACAATGTGGAAGCCCCAAATTGATTTTTTAAAAAATCATTTTCGAGTAATTACGCCTGATTTGCCTGGTTTTGGAAAAAGCAAAAAGGCAAAGTCTCACAATAGTATTCAATCACTGTCTAATTTAATATTAGATTGTCTTGAAGAAAAAAAGATCAGAAAATTTCATTTATTAGGACATTCCATGGGAGGCATGATAGTGCAAGAAATGACAAAAAATAAAGGAGATAAAATTTCAAAACTAATATGTTATAGCACCGGACCTAAAGGTGAAATGCCTGGAAGATTTGAAACAGTAGACGCGTCTAGAGAAAATCTAAAAAAGAAAGGTTTAAAAAAAATGGCAAGAAATATTGCTAAAACTTGGTTTGTTAAGGGAGAGGATGCAAAATATTTTGATGTATGTATCGAGGCAGGAAGACAAACTTCAATGGAAGCAGCTGACAATTCTTTGGTTGCGTTTAAAAACTGGAATGGTGTTGATTCTTTAAAAAACATTAAAAATAAAACATTAATTATTTGGGGCGATAAAGATAAATCTTATAATTTATCACAAGCAAAAACTTTAGAAAAAAATATATCAAATAGTTCATTGATAATTTTTAATGGATGTGCACACAATGTTCATTTGGAAAAAATTGATGAATTTAATAGAACTGTTCTTAATTTTATAAATAATGAATAAAAATTTATCAATATTAGCTCTGAGTCAAGTTTTTGGATTTACAGTTAATATTATTACAGTTTTTTTAAGTGGAATAGTTGGATCACAAATTACTTCTATAAAGTCCTTATCAACATTACCTACAGCTTTAGCAGTTGTTGGTACTGCAATTTTTACTATTTTAGCAGCAAAAATTATGAACAAAATTGGCCGAAGGCTAGGTTTTATTTTTGGAGCCTTGGCAAGTTCATCGACTTGTTTTATAGCTGTTTTTGCCATCATTCAGCAAAATTTTATTTTATTTTGTATTTCACATTTAATTCTAGGCTTGGGATTAGCTTTTGCTCATCAATATCGTTTTGCAGCAGCTGAAAGCGTAGAGAAAGAAAAAATACCAAAAGCTATTTCTATTTTGATGTTAGCTGGAATCGTATCATCTTTTTTAGGTATAACTTTAGCAAATTATACAAAAAATCTTATCCCTGATCATTTATATGTTGGCTCATATCTTTTGCTTGCTGCATTTACTTTAATGCCAGCAATACTTTTTATTTTTTATAAAAATAATGAAGAAATAAAAATAGATTTTAATAATAAATATGAGGGACGTACTTTATCTGAAATAATTTTTCAACCAAGATTTTTGCAAGCAATAATTGCTGCATCATTTGCTTATGCTGTAATGTCATTTTTAATGACCGCAACACCCTTAAGTATGCATGTAATGGAAAAAATGAGTTTGGAAATTACAGGTATAGTTCTTCAATTACATCTAGTAGCTATGTTTCTTCCATCATTAATTACAGGACATTTAATTAAAAAGTTTGGGCATAGTAATATAATTTATATAGGAGTTTTATTTTATGCGATAACAATAATTCTCAGTTTATTTGAACAAACATTTGTAAATTATTTGATAGCTCTAATATTTTTAGGATTGGGGTGGAATTTTTTATTTATTTCAGGAACAAGTTTAGTTGTTTTAACTTATAAAGAGGAAGAAAAATTTAGAGTACAAGGAATTAATGATTTGATTGTATTCTCAACAATGGCATTAGCAAGTTTGTCGGCAGGAATAATGTTAAGTTTAACTAGCTGGAAAACTATGAATTTAATATGTATCCCCATTTTAGTTTTGATAGTTTATTCAACTTTTAGAGCAGATATTTTAAGTAAAAAATTAACGTAAAGTTCTAGCAAAAGCTCTTATATCTTTAACTAATAAATCTGGCTGTTCCAAAGCTGCAAAATGTCCGCCTTTTTTCATTTTTGTCCAACGTTTTAAATTAAATATTTTTTTAATATATGATTTTGGAGGCCATTCAGACATTTCTTTTGGAAATTCAGCTACAGCTGTTGGAACTTTTATTTTCTTAAAATTTTTAGGAAAAAATCTTCCACCTTCTTCTCTTCGTCCAAAATATATCCATGAAGCTGTGTTAAATGTATTCTTAACTAAATAGACCATGATATTTGTTAATAAAGTATCTTTTGAATATACTTTATCAATTTTATTATTCTTGATATCAGACCAGGAAAAAAACTTCTCTAAAATCCATGCGGCAACGCCAACAGGACTGTCTATCATTGCATAACTTAATGATTGTGGTTTTGTTGCTTGTTGAGTTCTATAACCTTCTTCCATAGTTTGATCCTTTTTAAATCTTTTTTCCCAATCCTTTTCCTGTTTAGTTCTAGCTCCTTTAAAAAGTCTCATACTAAGAAAGTTTACATGAATAGCTTTACAAAATTTAGAATGATCATATCCAAGCCAATTAGAAATTGTTGAACCCCAGTCACCACCTTGAGACAAATATTTTTTATATCCAAGATTTTTTGTCATAAAACTATTCATTATTTTTGCCATCTTTCTCGGACCTATTGGTTTTTTTGGAGATTCAGAAAAACCGAATCCAGGAAGAGAAGGAGCCACAACATCAAAAGAATCTTCTTTTTTTCCTCCAAATCTTTCAGGATGAGCAAGTTTTTCAATAATATTTAAAAATTCAACAACACTTCCTGGCCAGCCATGTAAAATAAGTAAAGGCATAGGATTAGAACCGCTACCTTTTTCTTTTATGAAGTGGATATTAATACCATCAACCTTAGTTAAATAATTAGAAAATTTATTTATTTTTCTTTCTTGTTTTCTCCAATTAAATTTCGTGACCCAATATCTTGAAATATTCTTTAAATATTTAAAATTTGTTCCATATTCCCAACCGTTCATATCTTGAATATTAGACCAAGGATATTTTTTTACTTTGTTATATATTTCTTTAATCTTTTTATTTGGTACCCTTAATTTAAAAGGTTTAATCATTATCCTTTACCACGCCAAGGAATTGTTTTATCTATAATTTTTCTAATTGTTACGTCGAATAGGAGTCCTAACATTCCCATTACAAATATTGTTATCCAAATCACTTCATACTGCATATATTTTCTTGCTACGTTTTCAACAAAGCCAATACCTGTTGTTCCTGCCAAGAATTCTGCAGCAACTAATGTTCCCCAACACATACCAACCGCAACTCTTATTCCTGTTAATATTTCAGGTAAAGAGTTAGGGAATATAACTTCTCTAACTATTTGCCATTTTGATGCTCCCAAAGAATGAGCAGCATGAATTTTTGATAGCTGAGTTCCTGATGCTCCAGCTCGTGCTGATATAATCATAATTGAAAATGAAACCATAAATAATAAAAATACTTTTCCAACGTTATCAATTCCAAAAACCGTAATTACTAATGGAGCCCACGCGAGTGGAGGAACCGGTCTGTATAATTCAACCATAGGATCAAAAAATCCTTTAGCAAATCTGTTTAAACCCATAAACAAACCTAAAGGGACTCCAAGTATTATTCCCAAAGACAAGCCTAAGAAAACTCTTAAAAAAGAATCCCAAATATGACCTGAAGGAACAGGAATTTTAAAAGCTTCAAATTCACCAGTAACTATATCTAAAACTTTACTTTTGAAATTTGGATCAACCGTTCCTCCTTGGTTATGAACAGGATATTTACCTGGCATGACATCAGCTATCCAATCAGGAAGTATAAAACCAACTATCCTATTAACTCCCATCATTTCATACCAAAGCATCGGAATCATTTTATATCCAACACTAGGTTTTAACATTTCACCAAAAATTCTAAAAGTATCAGATGGTTTAGGCAACCATCTACCAGGACCAGCCTCAGAACACTGAGGACCGCTCGCAACAATTGTTCCAGCTGGGAACAAAAAGATATCTATTGTTCTTAAATTTCCCTGTTCGTTATTTTGAATTTCATCAAAAGATCTAATTGATTTTTCTAATTCATTTAAAGTATCAGGTGGAAAAATACTTGCATACTCTATTCTTCTAACAAGTTTTTTAATATCTTTTATATAATCTAGTTCTTGGCCATCACCTAATCCATCCATATATTCTTTTATTTCAGAAAAAATTGCTTCTGATTGTCTCAAATATTCAGGATTGTGATTTCTCATTTCAAAAAATTCATCACTAATAGAGTTTAATTCTGTCGCCGCCGCATGAAATTTTAAACCTCTTTTGCTTTCAGGAAGAGGGGGTACTTCCATACCGGTAGCGCCCCATCCTAATTGCGTTTTTAAACCTTTATCTATTTCATTTTGTTCTTCCTCAGTTAAACTGGGATAGCTATCCTTTGGAAATTCTGCTGTTAGTTTGTTTAATCTAATGGTTAATTGATTTATTATATTTTTTGTATCATCTTCTAAATATCTTTCGTTAGTTAATGATGGTATCATTAGCTTAGTATTGCGAAGTATATTTACAAATATTTCTTTATCTTCATCTTTTAAATCCGGATCGTTTTGTATTAAAATTATTTTGTCTTTTATATTGATGTTTTCACGTTTAATGATAGCAGTACTTTTGTGTTGTCTTTCTACGATTGGGAAAAGATACTTTAAAGATAGCAGTGACTCGTGAACTTTTGCAACTTGACAAAGTTCATTTGCAGATTTTGGATAGAAAGATTTTGCTATATCCCAAGAATAATAAAGCCATGATAATAAAAGGAAACTGGATCCTACCACTACCCAATGCATTCCCCCCTTAGCTTTCTCTGGGTTTCCAAAAACAGCATCAGTTTTTTCTGTTTTAATTAATTTTCGTCCATAGAGGATAGCACCTACAACTGCAAAAATAGTAAAAAATGTGACAAATCCTGTAATCATATTATATTTCTTTGCCCATTATTTCTTCTTCCATGTTCCAAATCATGGATAGTATTTCTTCCCTTTTAGATACGAAATCTTTTCCATTTTTAATTTCTCTTAAATCTCCCTTTAAACCCATTGAGGCAAAAGGAAGTTTATACTCTTTATGAATTCTTCCAGGTCTAGGAGCCATCACGTACACTCGTTCACCTAGCAATAAAGCTTCTTCAACAGAGTGAGTAATTAAAATAATTGTTTTACCTGTTTCTTTCCAAATTTTTAAAACCAAGGACTGCATTTTTTCTCTAGTTAAAGCATCTAATGCACCCAGAGGCTCATCCATTAAGATTAAGTCGGGATCATTTATTAAACATCTTGCAAGAGCCACCCTTTGCTGCATACCACCAGATAATTGATAAGTGGGTGTGTTTCCAAATCCTTTTAATCCAACTATATCAAGCCATTCTTCAACCTTCTTTGCTGTTTTAATTGGATCTTCTTTTTTCATTCTTAAACCAAAATTTACATTTTCGTTTACAGTCAACCACTCAAACAAAGCTCCTTGTTGAAAAACCATACCTCTTTCAACTCCTGGTCCATTAATTTCTTTTCCACCAAGGTTTATTGAACCTGAAGTTGGCCTGAGAAATCCGGCGGCAATATTTAGTAGAGTTGTTTTACCGCAACCCGAAGGGCCAAGAACTGTTAAGAGCTCACCTTTTTTAAGAGAAAAAGTTATATCCTTAAGTGCATGAACCGTCTCTCCCTTGAGAGATTTAAATATCATGTTGACTTTTTGAGAAACCAGATCACTCATAAAAATAATATATTAAAATTAATATCAAAAAAATAGGCACCAATTTATAAAAATTGGCGCCTATTAATATTTTATATAACTCTTAAATTACGGTAGGTACTTAGTAGTAACTACTTTAGAGTAATTTCCAAGAGCTGGGTTTTCTGCCGTAGCGAACATATTACCCATAACATCTAGATATTTCATAAGTATACCACCTTTGTTCATATACTTAGATTTTATCTCAGCTGCATCTGGGAATCCAAAACCACCCATTTGTTTTTTTGTACCAGCAAGATCCATAGCTGCATCTTTAGCTATAATATTCATGTCAGATTTGCCTGCTCTAAATTTAGCATTGTACTCATGAGTTATTTCAATGAAAGTTCTTACCATTCCTGGATTTTCTTTTAAGAACTTGTTCATTACTGAAGTTATATCGATACCAGAAATTCCAGCATCAGTAGCTTCTTTAACAGTTAACATTCTTGTACCAGCTTTAAGTGCATTTTCGATAGACTTACCACCGAATAAACATGCCATAGCAACGTCGCCATTGACAAGAGCAGCTGAACCGTCTTCAGGCACCATATCAACAACAGTTACTTTACCAGCATCAGCTCCTACAACTTTCATTGTTTCTTTGAAAACATAGTCAGCCATAGTTCCTACTGGAACTGCAACTTTTTTACCTTCTAATTGCGCAGCATTCGCTTTTGTAATACCAGAAGCGTTAGAAACAACACAAGTTGTTCCTCCCATTCCGTATGTAACTGCGATGTCCACAAGTTTGATAGGTGCTTTTGCGTTAACAGCGTTTACAAATGGTGTTAAACCTTGTGAGTAAGAGATATCAATATCTCCAGACAACATAGCTTCAGTCATCTCTCCACCTGTTGCAAAATTTGTCCACTTAACTGGAACTCCTAAAGCATCGTCAAAAACTTTTTTAACTTTTGCTTCTTGATTTGGAGTTGCCCACTCTAAAAAGAATGCTACCCTTACTTCGTTAGCAGCTGAAAAAGCCGCCGACATAGTTAAAGTAAAAGCAACTATACTTCCTAGTACTAAACTTACTATTTTTCTCATTTTTTCCCCTTAATAATTATTAAGTAATGGACGACATTTAAAATGAAAAAAGGACAAAAGTAAAACGAAAATAAAATACTACTTCAGGTTGAGCGTATCAAATTTTTATTGGTAGTTTTGAAGTAAATGATAGTCTACAAGCTATAAAAAAAATGAGCTCATCAAGCACGTCTAAAATACCAAATTCATTACAAGAGCATTGGATGCCTTTTTCTTCCAACAGAGATTTCAAAGAAAATCCAAGGTTAATTACTGAAGCGAAGGGAGTTTACTTAAAAAACCATCATGGAAAGATGATGATAGATGCTAGCTCAGGATTATTTTGCAACCCATTAGGACACGGAAGAAAAGAAATAACCAATGCTGTAGCTAAACAGTTAGAGCAATTAGATTATGTTCAACCTTTCCAGCAGGGTTTTGGAGGTTCATTTGAATTAGCAAGAAGAATATCAAAACATACTCCTGGAAATTTAAATAGAATCTTTTTTACTATATGTGGTTCTACGGCTGTTGAGACAGCAATTAAAATTGTAATTGCTTATCATAAAGCAAAAGGACAAGGCCAGAGATTTCGTTTTGTTGGAAGAGAACGTGCTTATCATGGAATGAACATAGGAGCTACTTCTGTAGGGGGAATGGTTAATAATGTAAAAACTTTTGCAAGTGTACTTATGCCTGGAGTCGTTCACATGAGACACACTCATTTAAAAGATCATAAATTTGTTAAAGGACAACCGACAACAGGCGCGGAGATGGCTGAAGATTTAGAACGCATATGTGCGAATTTTGGTTCAGAAAATATTGCGGCCTGTATAGTAGAACCAATAGCAGGATCAACAGGAGCGTTAGTTCCTCCAAAAGGATATTTAAAACGTTTAAGAGAAATTTGTGACAAACATGGAATAGTTTTAATTTTTGATGAAGTAATTACAGGATGGGGAAGAACAGGCTCTGCTTTTGCTTCACAGGAATTTGGTGTCACGCCAGATGTTATAACGATGGCAAAAGCGACTACCAATGGAGTAGTTCCTATGGGAGCAGTAGCTGTAAAGGAAGAAATTTATGATGCTGTTATGGATGCTTCTCCAAAAGGAGCTGTGGAATTATTTCACGGTTATACATATTCTGGCATTCCAGCTTCTGTTGCGGCGGCCTTAGCAGTTCAGGATATTTTTGAAAAAGAAAATATTTTCAAAAAAGTAAAAGAAATGTCCCCATATTTTTTAGATGCAATATTTTCTCTCAAGGATCTTTCCGCTGTAGATAATATTCGAGGATATGGAATGCTGGCTGGCATAGATATAAAATTAAAAGAAAAACCGGGTAAAGCTGGATTTGAGTGTTTCAAAGCTTGTTATGATGTAGGAGTTAACTTCAAAGCGACAGGCGACTGTTTAATTATTGCTCCACAGTTTATTTGTGAAAAAAAACATATCGACGAGATAATCGAAAAACTGAGATCTGGTATTTCAAACTACATCAAAAAATAATCATGCGCATAGGAGTTCCTAAAGAAATTAAACCTCAGGAAAATAGAATAGGGTTAACGCCAGAAAGTGTAAAAGCTTTAACTTCAGAGGGTCATGAAGTTCTGGTTGAAAACAATGGTGGATATGAAGCGGGTTTTGATGATGAGCAATATAAAAATTCTGGAGCGAAGATAGTTAGTAAAGCAGAGGATATTTTTAATGATTCTGAAATAATTGTAAAAGTAAAAGAACCATTAACAAATGAAATAAAAATGATTAGAGAAAATCAAATTATTTTTACTTATCTTCATTTAGCCGCAGCTAAAGAATTAACAGAAGGTTTAGTTAAATCAAAAGCAATTTGTATTGCTTACGAAACAATAACAGACAAGAATGGAAGATTGCCATTACTAGCACCAATGAGCGCGGTGGCTGGAAGAATGTCAGTCCAAGCTGGAGCTCATTGTTTAGAGAAAAATCAAAAAGGAAGAGGTATATTGCTAGGCGGTGCACCAGGTGGTGAACCAGGTAATGTTGTAATACTTGGTGGAGGAGTTGTTGGAGAAAATGCAGCCATTATTGCAACAGGCATGAGAGCAAAAGTTCATATAGTTGATAAATCAAAAGAAAGATTAAAAGAACTAAAAGAAATTTTTGGGAATAAAATTATTCCACAATTAAGTAGCGAAACTGATTTAGAAAAACTAATCTCCAAGTGTGATTTACTAGTAGGAGGTGTTTTGGTTCCAGGGGCAGAAGCTCCAAAATTAGTAACAAAAAAAATGATCAAAAAAATGAAAAGAGGGTCG
>Ga0208764_10001588_pt1 | contig 14525 bp, 11 predicted proteins | sample ETNtaG_18_FD_185762 | JGI IMG/M metagenome (GOLD analysis project Ga0208764, IMG submission 185762) | Marine microbial and viral communities from oxygen minimum zone, Eastern Pacific Ocean - ETNP201302SV91 (SPAdes) (version 2) | ecosystem: Environmental > Aquatic > Marine > Oceanic ... | reverse complement strand
GAAGAAATGTTTCATCGTACGAACCAAGTAATTTTGCAACAGTAGCTAGGCCTATTCCTTTGTTTGCACCTGTAATCAATATCCGTTTCATTTTTTCCTAGAAATAAAATTAAGATTTCATTGCTGTTTTATATAACTTCTAGAGGTGTTTCATAGATTAAAGGTTGTTTGTTTTAAGAATCCATCTTTCTTCAGTCAATTGTTTCCTAGTTTCCAAAACCTTCTTTAGCATCCTTTGTTCACCATCAAAAACTTCTTCTCTTGGGAAAATAGACTTGTGTAGAAATAACCCATTAGGGTTCTCTTCACCTTCAAATGTTTTTAAAACATATTTTTCCCCTAACTGTCCATACTCAAGTCTTATTGCCTGAATGGTCTCACTATTAATTTTGGTAAAGTATTGTTCGTACATTTAACTTTTGATTCATTTGATCCAATAAGTAGTTTACGAGAACCCAATATATAAAATCAATCGGATTCTTTTACGATAATTTGGCTTGAGGGGCAGGTTTCTTAATTATGATTAAATCTATATTAAATATAATATAGATGAAGAAATAATATTTTGTTGAAATGATCCGCAATACTATTTTTTTGCAAATAATTTTATTTTTTTGTTTTAAAAAATAAGATAAAATAGACTAATTAATTTTGAATACGATTGAAAAGCAAGGAAAACATGAAAGATAAAAAAGACATTAAGCTCAAAATTTTTGAGACAGCATTTGGGATGTATTTTGAAAATCCAACACAATTTTCTGTGAGGAATGTTGCAAAGGAACTTAAATTATCTAGGGATCAGGTATATACTCACTTTACAAGTAAAAAAGCAATACTAAGGTACTTTTATCAATTGTGTTTTGAGGAATATATAAATCAAACAAATGAAATTGATAGATATAGTGAATTCACACTTGAAGAAAAACTTGCTCATCTTGTTTACACTCACATTGAACTCTTTCAAAAAGAAAAAGAATTTGTGGAAAGCACTTTTAACGAAATTATTTTTAAAGCTAATGCAAATAATATATTTCAGAAATCTCTTGAAAAACAGGTAGAAAAAATTCTAGATACTTCTGAAGGAGATGCCTCTATTTTACCGAGTAAATATCTTGCTATGATTTTAGTAAAAGAACTATTCCATATATTCAAATATTGGATCAAGGATGATAGCGAGAAATCAGAGGATACCATTGAATTAATTGATAAAATAATTGCTTTCTTAGGAGAAATACTGAGTAACCAGATAATTACCAAAGGCATTGACCTCGGTAGAACACTTTGGGGGCAGAATCATACTAGACTTGCTCCAAATGATCTAAAATTTTTATTTAATTCTTTTTTCAATCGATTTGCATGAAATCTTTACCCGGAGGAGCACTAATTCGTTCAGGCCGTTTTGCTAAAGCAGGAATGAGCACAGGAGGAAACTATTTAAGACATTATTTGGGGAATTCATTACCTATTAAAAATTTACACCAAGATAAACGGACTCTCAATAGAAAAAACGCAGTTTCTATATTCAAAGAACTTAGTCAATTAAGGGGTCTCCCTTTGAAATTAGCACAAGGAATGAGTATGGATACGGGATTACTTCCAATTGAATTTTTGGAAGTAATGAGTTCTGCTCAGTATAATGTCCCTCCGATGAATCGAGCACTTGTTAGGACTCAGTTTAAACGTAATTTCAGTGAATATCCGGAAAATATCTTCAAAACATTCGACTATGACGCCTTTGCAGCAGCAACTATTGGGCAAGTTCATCATGCAACAAATAGTAATGGTGTTCGTGTAGCAGTTAAAGTTCAGTATCCTAATGTACGTAAAAGCATTAATAGTGATCTAAAGCTTTTATCCATTTTTGGGAAACAGTTTTTTAAAGGTAAAAATTTTGAAAAATATTTAGACGAAGTCCGAGATACTCTTATAGAGGAAACCGATTATTTGAATGAAGGTCTTAATATTCAGAAATTTAGAAATATCATTTCTTCAAAAGAAATAATTATCCCTGAATACCAAGAATCAACATCTAACGAACAAGTTCTTACAATGACTTTCCTGGAAGGGGAGCATCTTGACCAGATGTTAAAAAAAGAACCAGATCAAAATATAAAAAACAATTATGGACAAATTATGTGGAATTTTTTCCATGAAAATATTAATTCCTCAAACAATACTTTTCATGCAGATGTTCACCCAGGTAATTTTTTGTTTTGCGAAGAAGGGAAACTAGGTGTAATTGATTTTGGTTGTATTAAAATTTTTCCAGATCAATTTATTAAATCTTGTATTCGACTTGTACAAAAACATTTAAATGGCTCTCATCAGGAATTTCAAAAAGAACTGGAGTGTTTGGGATTCATAAAAAATGTTTCTGATTTAAGTTCTAAGGAAGAAAAGATTGAAAAACTATTTAGTAATTTAGCAAAAATTTTAGGTTCTATATATGATAAGCCGGTTTTTGATTTTGGTAACAAGAAATTTCGTGAAGATTTGAACATTCTGCTACAGAATGCAATGCAAATTAGGGAAGTACGAGGGTCTGAACAATTTATTTTCTTCAATCGTATAACATTTGGTTTAATGTCAATTTTAATGAAGTTAGAAGCAAAAATTGAAACTAGTGAAGCTAGAGGAATTATTTTAAATGCTGATTGTTAAAACTGGAGAGAATTAGTGGCTGTTAATCAGTGGTTACATAAAATACTCTAAACTAACCAAATTTTTTCTAGCAAAAATGAGAGAATCCGTATGTTACCGAAGAAGGAATGTCAGGGGTGAAATGGTTGGAAGAAAAGGAGGAAAAACCCGGAACGATGGACACCTATATGGACACCTGTGAACAGTCAAAAAATGAAAATGCCCGTAACTCATTGAAATCATGGTGGGCCAGGCAGGACTTGAACCTGCGACCGGACGATTATGAGTCGTCAGCTCTAACCAACTGAGCTACTGGCCCGAACCATACCTCTATTTTAGCTGTCATACGGGAGTTAAAACAAGACTTTTCGGAAACAATTTACCGGAGAAGATGCTGAATCTACGATAATTTACGTATTAATTTGGTAAAAGGGAGAAACGCATCATAGGAGGGTGTCTCGTAAAAAAGGGTTCCGATGTTTTGGCCATCCTCAGCAAAAATGATTCTTCCCACGGACGTCCCATTAACTGCATCCCCACCGGCAGTCCCTTTGCGTCATAACCGACAGGAAATGAAATCGCAGGAAAACCTCCTATATTTGCTTGCGGAGCGTAACGCATCAATTCCGTTAATGTACTGAGGTCTGATTCGCCGTTTATCAGTGCGTCAGGTAGTATAGGGGGGGCTGTGCAGGCAGTTGTAGGAGTTACAATCGCGTCAACCTGTTGATAGATTTGTGTTAAATTTCTGATCAGTTCTGCACGTATCCGCTGGGCTTTAACATAATCGCCGCCGCTAAACTCTTTCGCGAGGGTTAGATTCAGCAATGCATCCAAACCAAAAGGTTGTCTAAACGTTTTAAAATGGGGCTGCAGTGAAGTCAGCATTTCTGTTAGAATCGTAACAATTTGCGCTATACGTGCTTCATTCAATTCAGGAATTTCAATTTCCTCTATACTTGCTCCTTGTGCTTTAAAAGCTTCCAGCATTCGTTCACAGTTTTGCACAATATCCGTTGATGCATGTTTAAACCATGGTGAAAATACACCCAGTTTAACTCCTGCTAAATTTGCGTTATTAAAATCCTGCAAATCAACAGGAGGCTGATTTTGCGTACGCAGTTGTCTTGGATCAGCTCCAGCAAGAAAGGAATAGGCCAGGGCGGCATCATCAGCAGTAGAAGTGATTGGACCAACTGTTGAGACACTCCATGAAAGTGGAGCAGAGCCGGCAGAACTGATCCGGCCCCAGGTAGTTTTAAGACCGACAACACCACATAAACTGGCTGGAATTCTGATTGAACCACCACCGTCAAGTCCGAGCGCAATCGGTGACAAACCTGCTGCTACAGCGGCTGCGGAACCGCTTGATGAACCTCCTGGATAATGGTCTAAATGATGAGGATTTCTCGTTGTTCCATAAGGGACGTTGAGCCCTGTTACACCAATACCAATTTCATGCATATTAGTTTTTCCAACCATCAATGCACCTGCTGAACGTAAACGTGAAACGGTGGTTGCATCCTCGGCAGGCGGCTGAGTATTGTAAAATTTGGTACCGACCATAGTTGGAAACGGCTGCATATCCAATTCATCTTTCACTGAAATCGGTACACCATCCAAAATCCCAAGTGACTCTCCGCGTTCATAACGTTCCGTTGAAGCTCTTGCCTGTTGCATCAGTTCACGCTCTTCCCAGGCGATAAACGGCCGCAGTGGTACTGCGCTTTCTTCAATACTGCGTACAATGTCCAACAGTCTCATAGCAACATCGACCGGTGTTGTTTTTTCCTCAAGATAGGCCCGATGAAAATCCGCGGCAGTTTCCGGTTGAAAAAGACTTTTCTTTGCGGCACTTCCGGTTTTTTCATCCGTCGGTGTTTGCCGCTTATTTTGAGTTGAGTCGATAAACTCTTTGATAGATTTTTTTGCAGCAGCAGAAGTTATTTTACTTTCTACAGGATGGATTGGTTCCATCACGGGGAAATCTTTAACTTTGCTTTTTCGTAAACTAGTCAGCCCTCCCTGTTTTAACAGTAGCGGGATCAACAGCAAGCGAATTCCAGGGGTTCGCAACAGTCTCACTAAAATTTTAAGTGTACGCCCGCTTGTCCTTGGAATGCTAATGCTTTTAAGGTTATAAACAGATTTTTCTTTTTTAGAAAAAGGCCACAAATTAAGAATCAATTTTTTTGCTTTTTCAGCAGTCACTTTATTTTTGCTGTCCTTATTTTCCATGTATATCTCAATTCTTCACTGGCTGATGAGGCAGTTCACAAACAAAACACGCTCCGTCGGTGATGTCCGGATCGATCCAAATTTTTCCACCGTGTGCTTCTACAATTTTTTTGACTGTTGCCAATCCAAATCCGTAACCTTCTACATCGTAATTCAAGCGCGCATTTGTTTCAAACACTTTATCTTGATGCTCGGCTAATATTCCTGGCCCATTATCACGTATCCAATATTTTAACGCACCTTCACTTTCGTCACCACCAAATTCAATCTTAACCGGATTTTTTGAACCTCTGTATTTGATTGAATTCGCAATCAGGTTTTGCCAGACTTTTAACATCCGTATTGGATCACAGCACACTTGCGGCATTTCCGGCAGCTTAACAAAACTTACCATTCCTTCACGTTCTGCGTAATCAAAATTTTCAATCACAGTGCTGATCAGCTTATACATTGGAACTGACTCCATTTCCCCGATCACCTGCCCTGCTTCCGCATAATCCAGTTGAGTATTGATGAAGTCCAGCATTTTATGGAAAGTCAGTGGAATACGATCCAGAATATCTTTAAGGCTTTCATCCTCAATTAATTTTGGATATTCATTTTTAATCCTGTACAGAAATAAATCATAAAGACTTGCAGCCCCGACAATAGGTGATTTCAGATCATGGCTGACTGTGTGTGAAAAATTACTCAGTTCCTGTTTTTTCTGCAGCAACTCCTGATTCAGTTCTTTGATTCGGTCAAGATCTTCTTTGCTGCGTAAGGCTGATTTTACACGGGCCACTAAAGTGGTACGGTCGAAGGGCTTGTAAATATAATCCACAGCTCCTGCGTCAAAAGCCTCTTCGAAGGAATCCATTTCCTGTTTGGCAGTAACCATCAACACAGGAATATCGTGACATCCAGGAATTGCTTTCAGGTGCCTTGTGGCTTCAATACCATCCATTCCCGGCATCATAATATCCATCAGTATGCAGTCGGGAAGCCAATTTTCGAGGATCTTTAATGCCGCTTTTCCAGATGATGCTTCACGAAATTCACACTTGATCTGATGGCGCAGATGATCTTCAATCAGCAGACAGTTGTCCTCAATATCATCAACAATCAAAATCTTTCTGACAACCCGGTGCTGGTCATTGATCGACATTACAATTTTGTCAACTACATGTGATGGCTTCGTTAAAATGCTGAAACCGATAATTTGTCATTTCTACCGTAGGGATAAATCTTAATGATATTTGTGCTTAACATAAAATAGATTTTCGCTTTGTAAGCAATGACACGTTTTTGTGAAATTTTACGAATGACTCACATGTGTATGGATCGTTTTTCTGTTGCATCCAGCATGGCTTCCTTGATCGCTTCCGCATATGTCGGGTGCGCGTGTGACATCCTGGCAATATCTTCTGCACTGGCCCGATATTCCAATGCAACTACTGCTTCCGCAATCAAATCCGCGGCACGTGCGCCGACCATGTGAATCCCTAAAATCTCGTCTGTCTCCCTATCTGCCAGTACTTTCACGAAACCATCTGTGTCCATTGAAGCACGGGCACGTCCAAGCGCCTTAAAAGGAAAACTGCCTGCTTTGTAGTTGTATTTTTCTGCTTTTAATTCATCCTCCGTAAAACCAACACCTGCTGCTTCCGGCCAGGTGTAAAGCACTCCCGGAATTGCTTTGTAATTAATATGCGGTTTTTGGCCTGCCATCTTTTCTGCCACAAAAGTTCCTTCTTCTTCTGCTTTATGTGCCAGCATTGCACCTGCTACCACATCACCTATAGCATAAATTCCCGGCACTGCGGTTTCCAAATTTTCATTCACTGGAATCCGTCCCTGCTTGTCCGGAGTAACACCAATGTTCTCTAAACCAAGATTTTGCGTGTAAGGCTTGCGTCCGACTGCGACCAGACAGTAATCTCCATTGAATTCCACATCTACACCTTTATTGTTGACTGCTGAAACCTTCACTTTTTTGCCTTTTGAACTTACTCTTTGAACAGAGTGACTGAGGAAAAACTTCATGCCCTGTTTTTTTAAAATCCGCTGAACTTCTTTGGCTAGTGAGAAATCCATCCCGGGAATCAAACGGTCCAGAAATTCAACCACCTGCACCTCTGCGCCAAGTCTAGCATAAACTGAACCCAGCTCCAAACCAATCACACCTCCGCCGATCACAATTAGTTTTTCCGGAACGTTTTCCAGGCTAAGTGCTTCAGTGGAAGTTATGATGCGTTTTTTATCACAAACCACACCGGGAATACTGGAAGGTTTTGAGCCGGTCGCAATGATAACACGCTCGGTGTTCACAGTTTGCTGTTTACCGTCCGCAGCAGAAACCGAAATCGTCTCTTTGTCTTTAAAAGAGGCATGTCCGCTGATCACCGTGATTTTATTTTTTTTCATCAGATACTCAATCCCTGTACAAGTCTGCGTAACCACATCATCCTTACGTTGACGCATTCTTGGCCAATCGAGTTTGATCTTTTCCGCTTTAATTCCATGTGCCTCAAAATGCTTGCTGGCATTTTCGAAATGCTCACTTGAATCCAACAAAGCTTTTGAAGGAATGCAGCCCACATTAAGGCATGTTCCCCCAAGGGTGGAATAGCGTTCAATGAGTGCGGTTTTCATCCCCAGTTGCGCACAGCGGATTGCGGCAACATAACCGCCTGGACCGGAACCGATGATTGTTGTGTCGAATTTAGGCATTATTGAGTTTCATGGTTTCACTTAAAAAAGCATCCTTGTTGGATTTTCCAGATTTTCTTTTACACGTACTAGGAAACTCACCGATTGCTGGCCGTCGACGATCCGATGATCGTAAGACAAGGCTAAGTACATTACGGGACGAATCTCAACTTTTCCGTTCACCGCCATCGGCCGTTCAACGATATTGTGCATTCCCAGAATTGCGCTTTGCGGCGGATTTAAAATTGGAGTTGAAAGCATCGATCCGAAAACACCGCCGTTTGTGATGGAAAATGTACCACCTTCCATTTCTTCTATGCTGATTTTGTTGTCGCGGGCACGTTTAGCAAGTCTGGCAATTTCAGTTTCAATTTGAGCAAGTGTCAATGATTCCGCATTCCTCACAACCGGAACCATCAAACCTTTGGGTGCGCTAACGGCGATTCCCATATCTACATAATCGTGAAAAACTATTTCTTCCCCATCAAGCTGTGCGTTGACTGCCGGAAACTCCTTTAATGCTTCCGTACAGGCTTTCGTGAAGAGTCCCATGAAACCCAGCTTCACTTTGTACTTTTCCAGAAAAACGTCCTTGCTCTGACTGCGTAAATCTAAAATGGCCTGCATATCAACTTCATTAAAAGTCGTCAACATCGCCGTTTCGTTTTTTACTGCTACCAGACGTTCCGCCAGCTTTCTACGCAAACGTGACAAACGTTCCCTTTTTTTGTTTCTGGAACCGGAAGCTTCAGCTGGCTCCATCTGCAGTACTGATTCCGCTGCAGCGACACCATCTGGAACTTGACGCCCCTGCTCTTGCACATCCGCTTTAGTAATACGTCCGCCTGGACCTCCTCCGGAAACATTGGCTATTCCCTGCTCTGCAATCATTTTTCGTGCAGCGGGAGAAGGATGCCCTGCCGCATAAGAGTCAGCAGTTGAGACTGATTTTTCCTTAACCTCTGCAGTTTCGGATGATGCAGAAGGGGTTTCTGCCGAAGTTTTTTCCGGTTGTATAGCGTCTATATCAATTGAACAGGCCACATCACCAATTCCCGCTGTTTCGCCTTCCTGCAAAATAATTTTCAGAACGCCGGAACTTTCCGCAATCAAAGGCAAAGTCGCTTTGTCTGTTTCAATTTCACATATCGTTTCATCAAGCTTAACATAATCACCATCCGCCTTGAGCCAACTGCCAATTTCAACTTCAGTGATCGATTCTCCGGGGCTCGGAATTTTTATTTCCACAATAGACATGAAAGAAACCTTGTAAATGAGTTAAGTAATTTATGAGACATTCTTAATAATTTACAAAAACGAGTCCTTGCGAGGAAAGTAAGAAAGTTATTTTATTATTCCTCAAAGGCCCTTTGTACCAGATTTTCCTGTTGAACTGAGTGAACTTGCGGGAAGCCTACCGCTGGTGAACTGTCAGCGTCACGTGCAACCAATTCAAGACTGTTTCCGGTTTTAGGAAATGTTCGTAAAACAAAACCCCACGCACCCATATTCTCCGGCTCTTCCTGAACCCAGCACCATTGTCGGGCATTTCGATAACGTTTAAGTAGCGCCTGAAATTGTTTTTCAGGAAAAGGATAAAGCTGTTCCAGGCGCACAATTGCAATGTCCTTAACATCCTTTGCCTTCTGTCTTTCAAGTAAATCATAATATACTTTACCGCTGCAAAACAAAACCTTACGCACAGCTTTTGGTTCCACGAAATCATCATCAATTACTTCAAGAAAACGGGTACCTCCCAGAAAATCAACCAGCGGGCTCACACACTTGGGGTGACGTAGCAAACTTTTTGGTGTAAATATCACCAGAGGTTTTCGAAACGGGAATGCCATTTGACGCAGTAAAATATGAAAAATATTTGCAGGAGTAGTGCAGTTGATAATCTGCATATTGTTACCAGCGCAAAGTGCCAGAAAACGTTCGATACGCGCAGATGAATGTTCCGGCCCCTGCCCTTCATGTCCGTGCGGCAGCAAAAGCACGACACCGTTCATCCTGTGCCATTTTGTTTCAGATGAGGCAACAAACTGATCGATTATTATTTGTGCGCCGTTGGCAAAATCACCAAACTGAGCTTCCCAAATTGTTAAGCTGGTAGGAGCCGCATATGCGTATCCGTATTCAAATCCCAGAACTCCATATTCTGAAAGAAAAGAATTGTATACTTCAAAAGGCGCCTGTTCGGCGGAAAGGTGATTCAGGGGAACGTGTTTGGTGTTGTCCTCCGCAGTTATAATCGCGTGCCTGTGCGCGAATGTGCCTCGCCCGCTATCCTGTCCGCTGAGCCGAACCTGAGTACCGTTTGTCACTAAAACAGCATAGGCCATCGTTTCCGCCATACCCCAGTCAAGCATCTTATGTTCAGCAACCATTTTACGGCGGTTTTCATAAAGCTTCTGGATCTTTGCAAAGAATTTCAAATTTGAGCCCGAAGCTCCGTTTCTTGACAAATCTGTCACCTGCTCACTGATTTCAACAAATTTCTTTTGAGCAACACCTGTTTCTGGAGATATTTCAAAATCCTTATTTTTCGCTCGCCGTACACCTGACCAGACTCCTTCCAGAAAAGAAGTCACAGAGGCGGTTTCCTGCTGTTTCGATTCTTCGAGTCGATTGTTGAGAAACAGCTTAAATTCATCCTCCATTTGTTTAGTATCTTTTTCAGTCAAACTACCGGAATCAACCAGCTTCTTCCTGTAAACCTCACGCACCCGCGGATGCTTGGCAATACGCCGGTACAAATCAGGTTGTGTAAATCTGGGTTCATCCGCTTCATTGTGACCGTGACGTCTATAACCTAAAATATCTACAAACACATCGCGATGAAATTTTTGCCTGAATTCAAGCGCCAGTTTTATCACATAGACCACAGCTTCAATGTCATCGGCATTTACGTGAAATACCGGAGAAAGTGTAGTTTTTGCCACATCAGTACAATATGTACTGGAACGTCCCTCTCCATAATCCGCGGTAAAACCAACCTGATTATTAATCACCAGATGCAGTGTACCTCCGGTACCATATCCCTGCAGTTGTGACATTTGCAAAACTTCATAAACGATACCCTGACCTGCCATGGAATGATCGCCGTGAATCAGGATCGGCACCAGTTTCTTTACATTACCTTCGTGATATTGGTCAATTTTCGCACGTGAAATTCCTTCCACCACCGGATTTACCGCTTCCAGATGCGAGGGGTTAGGTGTCAGGCTTAAGTGCACTTTTTTTCCGCTGCGTACTTTTTTATCACTAGAATACCCCATGTGATATTTTACATCACCGGCAAATCCGTCTGAACTAAATGCTTTGCCTTCAAACTCCGTAAAAATGTCGTTGTAGGTTTTTCCAAGTACATTGGCCAACACATTCAGCCTCCCGCGATGTGCCATACCGATGACAAATTCCTCAACCCCTAGTTCTGCTCCATATTCAACAACTGTGTCCAGCGCAGGAATGATTGATTCTCCGCCTTCCAGCGAAAACCTTTTCTGCCCGACAAATTTTGTATGCAGAAAACTTTCAAAAGCAACTGCTTCATTGGTTTTGCGTAAAAGTTCAATTTTTTCTTCATAAGAAAAATCTGGAGTATTACGGCAGGATTCCATTTTTTGCTCCAGCCAGTCGATAATCTCTAAGGTCCGTACAAATTTATATTCAACTCCAATTGAACCGCAATAAGTCTGTTCCAACAATAGATGAATTTCCCTTAAAGTCGCTGTTCCAAGTCCAATTCTGGAACCTGCGTGAAATTCCGTATCCATATCTGCTTCGCTCAAACCAAAGTTCTCCAAATCAATTGGTCCGTCATGTTTTCGACGTGGACGTACAGGATTGGTTTTTGCGAACATGTGACCACGCTGGCGATAAGCGCCGATCAGGTTACTGACTGCAAGTTCTTTTTGGAATTGTTCCGGTGCGAAATCTTCCGCTAGAATTTCTGTGGTTTTTTTTGCGGCAGACTGTGTATAATCTGTCTTTGAAAATTCAAATCCTTCAAAAAAATTACGCCACTCAGGGTCCACGGATTGAGCGTCTTGCAGGTATTTTTGATAAAGCCCCTCAAATGCGCCGATATCAGCGTTGTTTAAATAAGAAAGTGGGTTCATTATAGTAGTCAGATAATTACTAATACAAAACAATATGCTGAAATTTTTGTGTGATGAAACTCTATCTTATAGTAAAATTGACGAAGAATGAAGTTTCATTTTATTGACATTTCAGACACTGTCAGGCTACTACATATTATCATTAAGATTTCAGACTGTTTACTAAACAATCAAAGCTGATTAAGCATGAAGGCTTCCGGTATACTGGTGATTGGCGGAGGAGTTATTGGAACGGCAGTGAGCTATGGTCTTGCTGAACTGGGGGCACAGGTCAACCTGCTGGATCAGGGTGGAAAGTACGCCGAATGCTTCACGGGAAAATTTCGGACTTGTCTGGGTGCAGAGCAAAGTACTTGGTATGCTGCATTATGCGGAATGGGACTGTGTCAGGGACGAATGTGCGCGTTGACAGTTGCGGAATTTATCGCTGATACTCATGGAAAAACATCGCAGAAAATCGGATCTTTTCATGGCCGACCACCTCTCATACCGGTCACTCTGGGAGGGTTGTAGGAAAGTGCAGACTGATGAGGTTTGAGTCCGCCTCAGTAGATTATTATTTCCTGCTCATCTTTTTTTTACGGCCTGTTTTTGGAGAAGAAAAACTTTTCTTTCCACCTTTTCCTTTACTTCCTGCTCTTTCACGGGGACTTGATTTTCTGGGCTTCCTTTCATTTTTTATCAGCGAAATATTTAACTGCTTGCCTGCCACCCAAACTTTTTTCAAGTCACTAAATACGTCTTTTGGCATTCCTTCCGGTAAATCAATCACGCTGTAGTCATCATAAATATTGATGCGCCCTATGTGCTGACTGTCCAGTCCGGCTTCATTGGCAATCGCACCTACTATGTTGTTTGGTTTAACATCGTGATTATGGCCTACTTCAAGACGGAAACGTTCCATACCCTCTTCCAGAGGAAGTTCCTTTTTAGGAGCTCTTTCCTTATTTTTTCCACGACCTTTCTCACGCTCCCTTCCCCGCTCTTTCCCCCTATCAGCATCACGCCCTTTACGAGGTTTCGTTTCTTCCTCCTGCCAACTTTTATCTTCTTTATTCCGATGAGATTTTGCCTGTAGCATAAAAGGCGAATCTCCCTGTAAAAGTTTGGCCAGTGAGGCGGCGATTTCCAGGGCGGGCACATTATGTTCCAGTTGATACTGTTCAATCATCTGATAAAACTGACCCAGTTCTTCCGTAGCCAACGTATCAGTAATCCGTTGCTTGAATTTTACAATACGCTGATCGTTAATCAGTTCGGTTGAAGGAAGTTCCATTAATTCAATCTTCTGGTTTGTAGCTCTTTCAATAGCATGCAGCATCCGTTTTTCACGTGGAGCAACAAATAAAATAGCATCACCCTGACGACCAGCACGGCCAGTACGCCCGATTCGATGTACATATCCTTCCGTATCGTGAGGAATATCGTAATTGACTACATGACTAATGCGCTCAACATCGAGTCCGCGTGCGGCAACATCTGTGGCAACCAGAATATCTAGTTTGCCTTTCTTCAATTGCTCGATCGTGCGTTCGCGCTGATTTTGTTTTATATCACCATTTAATGGTGTGGAAGCATATCCGCGTGCCTCAAGTTTTGCGGATAACTCTACAGTGGCCGTTTTTGTACGCACAAAAATAAGCATCGCCTCAAAGGGTTCTGCTTCCAGAATGCGCGTCAATGCATCCAGCTTGTGCATCCCGCTCACGGGCCAGAAACGTTGACGAATAGTAGTGGCAGTGGTGGTTTTATCTTTGATGGTAATTTGTACAGGATCTTTCAAATATCTTGTGGCTATGCGTCTGATCTGCTGCGGCATAGTCGCCGAAAAAAGCGCAATCTGTCTTTTCTCAGGTGTTTGCTCAAGAATCCACTCTACGTCATCAATAAAGCCCATCCGCAGCATTTCATCTGCTTCATCCAGAACAAGTGTGGTGAGATTACCAAGTTTCAAAGTGCCCCGGCGCATGTGATCCATAACGCGTCCTGGAGTACCAACCACTACATGTACTCCACGCTGCAAACCCCGTATTTGTCCACGATATTCCTGACCTCCGTAAATTGGCAGCACATGAAAACTTTTCATTTCAGATGCATATTTTTTAAAGGCTTCTGCGACCTGAATCGCCAATTCTCGTGTAGGTGCTAAGACCAAAACCTGAGGATCTTTCTGCCGTAAATTTAAGTTGGAAAGCAAAGGCAGAGCAAAAGCTGCTGTTTTACCCGTGCCGGTCTGGGCCTGTCCTAAAACATCTTTCTTTTCCAGCAAAAACGTAATTGTCTGCTCCTGAATTGGGGTGGGTGTTTCATAACCAACTTGGTCTAATGCTTTGTGTAGAGCCGGTTTGAGTTCAAATTGACTAAAAGTGCTGATTGTTTTTGCTTTGGAATCTTTCATTTAAATATTTTATGTTTGTTGTGTCCGAAAAAAATGTCATTTCGACCATAGGAAAAAACTGCAGGTTATAGGAATTATAACTTCGCTAAGATTTCTCGCTCCGTTCGAAATGACACGGTTTTTTTGAAATATCTATTTATGACAACCGTTTATTATCTCATATTATGACAACACATAAAAGACACAAAGCTATAATTACAATTATAAATGATAGTGTCGGAAAACTTGTTATTCCAGCGGATACGGGAATGCAGGGGCGTTTATGCTATACTTGTCTCAACTTGGTAATATTTAACACGTGGTTGTCATTCCAGCGGAAGCAGGAATGCAGGGGCGTTACTACAAAATTTACTCATCAGTTTTGTGTCGTGAGAAACGGTTGAGGAAACTTGCGTCAATTTTTAAAAAATGAAAAACCACGTAAGCGCAGAGAA
>Ga0208764_10001586_pt1 | contig 14531 bp, 14 predicted proteins | sample ETNtaG_18_FD_185762 | JGI IMG/M metagenome (GOLD analysis project Ga0208764, IMG submission 185762) | Marine microbial and viral communities from oxygen minimum zone, Eastern Pacific Ocean - ETNP201302SV91 (SPAdes) (version 2) | ecosystem: Environmental > Aquatic > Marine > Oceanic ... | reverse complement strand
ACGTGTTTTGTTGTGTCACGCCGAACAAATGTAAGTTATTTTGGCGGTTTTGTTGTACGGATTTGCAGAACCGTATCTACATTCAGTGTCGCTTCAAATCAAGGATCAAGCCATATTCTGGGATATGAGGCTACAGTGAAGTGCAGTGGTAAATGATCTGTGATTTGAGAAAATACATACTTTCCTTTGAACATGGTAAACTCCAAAATTAAGGAGCTTAACACAATTTATTAAAAAATTAATTAGCTGAAGTCGGTAACACCTGATTTAGCGTGATTTAATTTAATAAAACATTATGATACCACTACTGGAAACTACTTTAACCGGACACTAGTGATATGCTATATTAAAAATGGACACTTTTCAAACAGCCCTTATAACTGGTGGTAACGGGAACCTTGGTAGGCTTGTTGCTAGGCAATTGTCTGCCAAAGGTATAGACGTTCTATGTCTTGACCTTCCGGAGACCGAGCAGAAGAATGAAAAGTTGTATAAAAAAATATTTCTTGGAGATGTTTCTGATCAAGATTTTGTAAACAGGATATTAAAAGACAAGCGGCCACAAGCAATTTTTCATCTCGCATCACTTCTTTCTGGCAGTTCAGAAACCGACCTTGAAAAAGCATGGCAGATCAACGCAACAGCTTCGATCAACTTGATGCAAGCCGCCAAGTTTTGTGAGGTTAGTTTATTTTTCTATGCCAGTACAATTGCAACCTATGGTTCGGATACCAAAGATCCGCTGCCGGAAGATTTCATGCAATGGCCTGAAAACATGTATGGCGTGACAAAAGTCGCTGTAGAACGTTTTGGAAGCTACCTTAAAAAAACCTGCGGGTTCGATTTCCGTTGTTTGCGATTTCCAATGGTTTTGTCACCATTCGCACCCTTATCCGCTAAGACCGCTTATCCGTCACATGCATGTAAGGCTGCAGTGATAGGAGATCCATTTAATTTCCCCGTTTCAAAAGACACCGGTATGTCCAGCATGTTTCTTGATGACGTCATTCGTAGCATTTTTGAAATATCCCATGCACCCCAAGCGAGTCTTAAGAGTCATGCCTATAATCTGCACGGCTTTCACTTCACAGCTCAACAACTATGCGATAATCTGAAGCAGGTTTATCCCAATTTTGAGTACAGTTTTGAAATAGATCCAGACGTTGATAAGTTAGTAAAAGGCTGGCCTAACGAGGTAATTTCAAACTCCGCTGCCCTTGATTGGAACTGGACACCGGAATTCTATTTTGAAAACTCAATATCTGCAATGCTTGAATTATTGTCTAATGGGTCGATGTCGTATCGGAATAAGCCCACGACTTAACGGGTGTAACTACAAACTAGACCGCTACCAATTCAATGAAATAAGTATATTAAGTTTCTTATTTCCTAACTTTTGTGCCAATGATTTGTACTGACTTTTTGGAATGATTTTCAACCAAAATTAGGAGAAGGGGCCCCTTTTTTATTAGTCTCAACTGAAAATAGATTACCTGCGTGTTCATCCTCAGAAAGATTTTTACCTACTGAAGCAGATGTTACAAATAGGATATTCATTTCAGATCCCCCAAACACACAGCTAGTAATTTGTGAAGTTGGAAATCTTATAATTTTGTCTACATCACCATCAGGAGAGATTCTTACAACTTTTGACCCTCCCCAAACAGCTAACCATATAAAATTTTCATCGTCTATGGTTAAACCATCAGGGTAACCATCATTTGGATCTAGTTCAAAAAATATTCTTTTATTAGAAAGTGTTGTATTATTCTTATCATAACAAAAAACTTTCTTTTGGAGACTGCTTACATGATATAGTTTTTTATCATCGTGTGTGATTGCTGGTCCATTAGTAACAGTGTAAAAATCGTCTATTTTTATTAATTCGTAATTGGGTTTCAAGCAGTAAAATGAACCAGATTCCTTTTTTTCTGTATCATCCATAGTTCCAAACCACAAATTTCCATTTTTATCAATCTTAGCGTCATTTAATCTGTTATTAGGTAAGTCTTCTTCAATTTTAAGCTTAATTTCAAATTTGTTTTCATTGTAATTATATTCTTCAACCCCATCTTCTGTACCGACTAGAAACATACTGGAATTTAATATAGGTAATATCCATGTCGTTGTTTTCTCTAATTTTTTATCTGTAATATTTTTAGGAATATAGGAAAAAGTATGAAGAGATTTACCTTTTATATCCAGCCAAATTAAAGATTTTGTGTCAGGTATCCAAATAGGACCTTCACCAAGGAGTAAATTTTTTGGATCTATAATTTTTGGTTTACTTGTCTTTAATTTTTCAACCATCTATAAAGCTACTTGGGAGGTGATTATTTTGAATTCCATATTTTAGATAATCGATAGTTTCATTAATGCCATCAGATAAACTTGTTAATTCAGGTAAATTAAAAGCTCTTTTGTTTTTACTTATGTCTATATTTGAGGGTATTGGAAAATCATTGCTTAGTTCCTGATCAATAATTGCTTCATTTGAAATTGTTTCATTAAGAATTTTTATGAAATCTGAAATGTTTACCATCTCGCCTGTGACATTAAAAATATTACAACCTTTTTGATCGGATTCAAGGGCGAGCAAAAACTGTTTAGCACAGTCTTTCGTATAATGAAGATATATAGATCCTGAGAATGGTATTTTGTAAGACTTATTTAACATTTTAAGTAAAATCGCTTTAGTTGGTGCAGAAGTCCATCCTTGATCTCTTCCTGGTCCATATATAATATAAGGCCTCATAATGATACTGTTTATTTGATTCTCTTCAAAATATATTCTTCCTGTTCCTTCATTTGCAAGTTTATAGACACCGTAAAGGTTTAATGGATAGGGAGGAGTATCTTCTTTGATTGTATTAGTTTTATGAATAATTTTATCTCCATATACTCCAATTGAACTTGCAGAAACAAAACCCTCAATTTGATCTTTATTTTGTAACACACATTCATATAAAGCTACTGTACCCTCAACATTAACTCTAGCACCTAGAACTGGATTTGATCTAACGAGAGGAACCTGAAAAGCAGCTAAATGTACTATAAAATTAATTTTTTCTTTTTTGACAAGTTTATCAATTTTTTCAAAATCAAAAATATCTATATAGTTGAAAGAAATTTTTTTGAATGACTTTTCATCTAATATCAGTTTTAGCCTGCTCAGGTTTTTACTTTTATCTAAGCATATAACTTTATCATTGTTTTCAATTAATAATTTTATTACCCATGATCCCAAGCAACCGCAACCACCTGTAACTAGAACTGTTTTCATATAATTATCAATTTACAATATTGATTAGTTTTTCACTATTATGACACTTGATAACTAATTCAGCAGCTGATTGTCTTAATTTTTTAACAGCTTTTACACTCGCTGAAGCAACATGGGAAGAAAATAAGACATTGTCAAAGGATCTAATTGGGTGGTTTCCAGATAGAGGCTCAGTATCAAAAACATCTAATGCCGCAGAATTTATAGTTTTATTCTTCAAAGCATTTATAAAACTTCCCATATCGATAAGATCCCCCCTACCGATATTTATAATTATTACCCCCTTTTTCATTAAAGAAATAGAATGATCATTAATTATATTTTTAGTCTTTTCAGTTGAAGGGCAATGCAATGTGATAATGTCCGAATTTTTTAACAACTCATTAATTTCTACAAAAGATAAACCATCTTTTTTCACAGGATTACTGATAAAAGGGTCATTAATTAATATTTTAGGCTTAAATGGCATTAGTCTTTCTACTACAGCCTGACCAATACGGCCAAACCCTATAACTCCAATCTTTAAATCATTTAGTGATTTCATTTCTTCCATTGGGACTGCCAGTCCCCATTCACCCTGTAAGACTTTTTGATGATTCCTATATAGGGCTCGTGTTGAATTTAAAATAAAACCTATAGTCTGATCTGCCACTTCATCTATACAGTAATGAGGGACATTACAAACAGGTATATTTTTAGATCTTGCAGCTATTATGTCGACGTTGTCATAGCCAACACCGTATCTAACAATAATTTTTGCTTTATTTAGATTATTTATAATTTCATTATCTAATTTTGCAAATTGAGTGATTATATAATCCGCATTTTGAGTCAAAACTTTTAAAGCCTCATTATTTGGGCTTTTTTCTGATGTTAATTTTATTTTGCTCTCTTGAAACATTTCTTCTTCAATTGATAAATCATTGAAAAGATAATCTGTAATTACAACATTTTTCATATTTATTACAATAAAAGTCTGTTTGGTGATTTAGTAAACTCAGTGATTAATTTTATTTTCTCAAATAAATTCAACTCTATATCATTCAAGTAGCAAACATTTAAAGTATAATAACCTTCCTTTACAGAAGAGAGATACTTGCCTATTCCAATTGATAAATGAGATGGACTTAATATTTTAGGGTTAAAGAATTGAATGTTATATTCAGATAAATCAATCAGAACAATGGTAGATTGGTTAATTTCTGAGTTAGCATCGCGTTCCGTGGCATTTTTATTGATTCCAACTAACCCTTTGTATTTTGGATTATTTATAAAGAAAGATTTATTTTTGTTTGCATTATTTATAAGACATACTTGATTTATCTTTGGTTTGCTATCTTGATTTTCGCTTTGAAAGGCGTGACCAATAATTTTTATCAAATAATCTATCAGTCTAATATTCTTAATGTTTGCTGAATCGTTATATGCGTTTATGAAATTTAATAATTCTGTACAATTAATTGTTGAATTTAGAAAATTTGGGACATTACTTTCTTTCTGAATATTTTTTGAATTAAGTTCTTTATTAAAAAGATTAATATCATTTTCTGTTATTCTATTGTTTTTGCCTGTGCCAACAATTTCAGAGTAGGAGTCTATATTTAATTTTTTTGCTAAGGATTTTGCTCGAGGAGTGATAAATAGCCTATCAGAAGCAATTAATTCGTTTCTCCCCTCTAGGATTACGCTTTTATAATCTAAATCATCAACTTTTTTCCCAGTTTCTTCGTCGACGTCTTCGGTTTTTAATTCAAGCTCAGAATCTTCATAATTTTCTAGTTTTATATTAAATTTACTATTAGTTTTTTTTTCAGATAAATAACCTATTACTGTTCCATATTTTAATAATTGTCCTTCTTTTGGAATATCTCTATCTATACAGAGCCAACCGGAATCTATCGATTCTACAACTTGGACAGCCTTATCACTTTCAACACTAAATATTTCATCGCCTGTATTTATATATTCTCCATTTGTTTTGTACCATTCAACAAATGTTGCTTCATCTATAGACCATCCTAGTTTTGGAATTAGAATTTCGTTATCCATATCTATTCAAATTTACTCATTAAACATGTCAATTATTTTCTGTTTTATAATTGCTGAATCTGGAATGATTTCACTTTCTAGGATTGGACTGTAAGGTGTTGGAGAAAAAGACCCGTTTAGTGTTTTTATTGGTGCATCTAAATAATCAAAAGCTACATCACTCATTTTAGAAGAAATTTGAGATGCTATGCTGCAAGGTTCAAATTCTTCATCTATTATTAATAATCTACCTGTTTTTTTAACTGATAATAAAATTGTTTCATAATCTATTGGTGAAACACATCTAGGATCAATTAATTCAATAGAGTAGTTATTTGAATCAGACATTTCATTAATTACGTTTTTAGTAATTATAAGCATTTTTGAAAGCGCTACAACTGTAAGTTCATTCCCTTCAATTACAATATTTGCTGTTCCAAATGGAATTTGATATTGCTCATCAGGAACTTCATCTTTATTCATTATGATTTCACGATGTTCTAAGAACAAAATTGGATTATCACAATTTAATGCCGTTGCAAAGAGACCTTTCGCATCATATGCATTAGATGGAACCACTACAATTAATCCAGGAACATGTGAATATAAAGAATAATAGCTTCCAGAATGATGAGTGGCAGCGCTATGGCCTATACCAATACATCCTCTAAGAATTATGGGCATTTTAATTTTTCCACTACTCATGTACTGGACTTTTGCTATTTGATTTATGATTTCACCAAAAGCATCATTTATGAAATCGATAAACATAAAATCTACTATCGGTCTTGATCCTGTCATAGCCGCACCGCAAGCTAATCCTACAAACCCTCTTTCGCATATTGGAGTATCGCAAACTCTCAATTGTCCGTATTTTTCATATAAACCTAATGTAGTGCTAAAATTTCCGCCTCGTTTGCCTATCCCTTCACCTAAAACAAATATTTTATCATTCCTTTCCATTTCATAATCCAAGACATCGTGTGTTGCCTGAATCATGTTTTTATTTTTAGTACTTGAATGATGATTACTATTTAATATTTTTTTAGGTAAATCTGAATAAACGAAATCTAGTGCTGTAGATTTGCTGGGGAAAGGAGCTTCTTTAGCTTTTTGATAGGCGTTAGTAACTACTACATCAATCTTTTCCTTGATTTTCTTAATTTCTTTATCATTAAAAATTTTATTCTCACGAAAGTAATTTTCAAGCTTACCAATAGGACATTCTTTCCTCCATTTGTTTACTTCTTCCTTTGTCCTATATGTGTAGTCAATCATTCCTTCTGCATGAGATCTAGTTCTATATGTTTTGCACTCGATTAAAGAGGGGGTTTTATCTTCTTTTGCTTCTTTGATGGCTAATTTGATAGTTCTATGAATTTCAAATACGTTATTACCGTCTATTTCATAACCCTTTATACCATAATTCTTGCCTCTGTTACCTACATTTTTACTGCCACTAGAATAACTAAAAGGAACTTCAGTAGCGTATTGGTTGTTCTCACATATAAATATTACAGGTAATTTCCATATGCTTGCCATGTTTAGGCCTTCGTGGAAGGCACCATTATTTACTGCTCCATCTCCAAAAAAAGAAACAGAAACATTATTTTTGTTGAATAAATTAATTGAGTATCCAGCACCACAGGACTGTAAAATATTTGGGCCTACAATTCCACTTGTTCCCATTAGACCAATTTCAGGTTTGAAAAGATGCATACTTCCGCCCCTTCCCTTTGAGCAACCTGTCTCTTTTCCAAATAACTCAGATATCAGTTCAAAAGGGTCTAAACCTTTTGCTAAAGCATGACCATGTCCTCTGTGAGTACTGAATATTAGATCATTATTTTCTAATTCTTCACATACTGTTGCAGCTATTGCTTCTTGGCCAATATAGGTATGGCAGGCACCTAAAACTAATCCTTGTTGAGTTGCTTTTGCTAAAGTTTCTTCGCATTTTCTAATGGTATACATCTTAATGAAAATGTTTTTTAACTTTTTTTTACTTATTCCCATTGTTTTAAAGATTGCAAGCAAAATTAATTTTCATAACACCTCCTCAATTACAGGGTTAGTTAGCTTCCCTATTTTTTCAATTTCAATCGTAACAGTGTCTCCTTTTTTAAGTAAAACTTTAGGATTCCTAGCAAAACCAATTCCGTGTGGAGTCCCTGTAAGTATTAATGTGCCAGCCTCTAAAGTGGTACTACCACTTAGAAATTCTATTAGTGTAGGTATGTCAAATATCATATCCGATGTATTCCAATCCTGCATAGTTTCACCATTTAGAATCGTTTTAATTTTCAAACTATTTGGATTTTCAATTTCATCTTTCAAGGTTATTACTGGGCCCAAGGGGCAAAATGTGTCAAAAGTTTTTCCACGACACCACTGAGAACCTCCTTTAAATAATTGCCAATCTCTTGCACTGACATCATTTGCACATGTATATCCAAAAACGTAATCAAGTGCATTTGATTTATTTACATTTTTACATTGTTTCCCAATAATTATTGCCAATTCGCATTCATAATCTACAGATTCGCTTTCAAGTATTTTAGGAATTATAATTGGATCGTTAGGGTTCTGAATTGAGTTTGGTTGCTTCATAAATAATACAGGGTATTCAGGTATTGGAAGATTTCCTTCCTCAGCATGTTTTTTGTAATTTAATCCGATACACAAAATAGATGTTGGATTGAGTGGTGTCAAAACTTTTGAAATATTCGCTTTTTTACTAGTTACTTTAAAATTTGAAAAAATTTCTCCATCAATTAAATAATTAGATCCATTATCAGAAGTACAATATTTAATTTTTTTGTCATCTTTATCTAAAAACCGCATTAATCTCATTTTTTCCCATGATTATTTATGTTGATTATTCATATGACCTGGAGTTCCACCACTGTTCATTGCTATGTTCCCACCATCCATTGGAATGGTGGCACCTGTAATCCAGCTAGATGCATCTGACGCCAAAAGTACTGCGATACCTTTTATATCATTAGGTGCTCCAAGTCGACCTGCTGGTATTCCTCCCAAAAAATAATTTTCAAGTTCTGGATCTTTTTCTATTCTTTTCCTTAAAGAGTCATTTAAAACCTGAGCAGGGGCAACAGTATTTACTCTTACTCCTCTAGAACTCCATTCGGTGCTTAATTCTTTAGTCATTTGACTAACACCACCCATTGCGATTGAGTACGCAATATGTCCTCTTCCAAGTGCTGTTGTACTAGCTAATGATCCTATGTTCAAGATGGAACCCCTACCTTGCTTAAGCATTCTTCTACCAGACTGCTGGCACATGTAAAACCTACAAACAACTAGATTATTTAAAACAGTTTTTAAATCTTCGATTGAAATATTTTCTGGTCTATCCAATATCCCTTCTCCTGCCACATTAGCTAAAAAATCAATGTTTCTTTCTAACAAATCTATTCTTTCGAATAAGTTATCTATTTCTTTTATCGAAGATAAATCTGTTTTGATATTTAGAACCTCAATTCCAAGTTTTGTTAATTCTTTTTCAGTAATTAATAACCCTTTCTCATCACGGTCAACTATTATGACATCAGATCTACACTCTGCTAAGCCAATAGCTATTGCTTTACCCATACCACTGGCGGCACCAGTTACAATAGATAATTTGCCCTTTAGGTTAAAAATATTTTTCACTATTAATTAAAGTTTGTAAGTGCTTAATCTATTCTTGAAAGTTTCTAAATCCAGTTTCATATTACTTGTTAATTTGAAGACTTTGTCATACCAAACAAAAATGTGATTATCTAAAAGTTCTATACTTTTGTCTATATTTCCGTTTTTTATAAAATTAATTATTTTTCTGTGCATATTAAAAGATTCGTTAGTGTTGAAGTCAGACAAATTTAAATTAATGGTATTTCTTATAGTAGCTATTTTTGGTTCTAGATTTCGGTATAATTTGATGAGTACATCGTTATCAGTCCCTAAAATGAAACTCTCATGAAATTCTGAATCAAACTTAGCATAGGAAAGGTAATTTTTTTCCTTTATTGAAACATTCATTTTTTCTAAAATTTCTTCTTGTCTAATTACTAGCAGATTATGATTTAATTTATTTGATGTTTTTAATCCATATGTTTCGAAAATTCTTCTACTTTCAAATATGTCAAAAAACAATTTAGATGAAAGTTCAAAAACAAAAGTCCCTTTTTTAGGATAAGAAATAACTAGATCTTCTGATTTCAATAAATTTAATGCATCCCTTATTGGAGTAAGACCTAATTTAAGTTTAGCTGATAATAATTTATCAGACACATTTTGCCCCATTTGCAAATCACCTTGCACTATCATTTCCTTAATTTTTTGATAAGCATTCTCTTTTTGGTTTAAGTCATTCATGCTATTTTTAGTGTTAATTTTTTCCCTCAGTATTCAAATTCATTGCAGATGTAAGTCCACCGTCCATATGAATTATTTCTCCAGTCATAAATTCTGATAAGTCCGACACCAAATAAGCTGCTAAATAGCCTACTTCCTCGGGCAAACCTACTCTACCCCAAGGGACTAAAGAGTCCCCAAATTTACGATTGTAAGAAGGATCTTTTTCATAATAGCTTTTGACTTCAATTGTTCCTGGTGCAATTGCATTTACTCTTATATGTTTAGATATCAATTCAACTGACAATTGTTTGGTAAAACTATTTATTGCTCCTTTAGTAGAAGCATAAACTGAATGTCCTGGATATCCTAATTTACCATGCACAGATGAAATATTTACAATACTTCCTCCAGGCCATTTATGTTTTTTGTTAATTTGTGATAATTTTTCGCCTCTTTCTATTAAATGCTTTATCGCTTGTTGCGCACAAAAAAAATAGCTTCTAAAATTCAAAGAAAAAATATCATTAAAATGTTCTTCATTAACTTCATTGATATCTTTTGGTATAGTTAATCCTGCATTATTGACTAGTGCATCCAATCCACCTAAAAAAGTTGCTGCCTCATCGACTGTATTTATGCATTCTTTTACAATTTTTAAATTACTTTTTATCAGCTTACATCTGCGGCCCAAAGAAATAATAGTGTTTTTAGTTGTTTCTGCCTCCTTTTCACTATTGTTATAATGTACAACTATATCTGCACCACATTTAGCAAAAGTTGTCGCGATTCCGCTTCCAACTCCTGTACCAGAACCAGTAACAAGAATTAATTTTGTCTTTTAAATCTATCAATTTTTAACTTTACTATTTTAATTCGTTTATAAAATCTTATTTTACTGCACCGGTAATTAATCCTACTACTTCTTCTTTATTAGTTGATTCTTTTACTCTCTCTCCAACCTTTTCACCTCTGCGCAAAATTACAAGCCTGTCTGCAACTTCAAAGACATGTTCTAAATTGTGACTTATTAGTAAAACTGTTTTTTTGTCTTCTTTTAATTTTAAAATAAGTTTATTTACATTTGCTTGTTGCTCAACTCCTAATGCTGCAGTTGGTTCATCAAGAATAAAAATTTCTCTTCCCCTAGCGAGTGCTCTTGCAATAGCAACTCCTTGTCTTTGACCACCAGAAAGATCTGCTACATTAACCCTGACAGATGGTAAATCTATTTTTAGATCTTTAATCAAATTTTCTGCATTTTTGTAAAGTTTTTTATAATTTATAAAAATTCCAAAAAATGTAGGTTCCATATTTAGATATATATTTACACCAACATCTTGAACTTCGACAAGTGATAAATCTTGATAAACAGTTGATACTCCGGCTTTCTCGACAGCATCTTTTGGTTCGTTAATTTCAACTTTTTCCCCTTTATATAAAACTTCACCGGAATCCCTCTGATAAATTCCTGAAATTATCTTTATTAATGTTGATTTTCCTGCTCCGTTATCTCCAATTAAAGCAACTACTTCTGATGGATATAAATCCAAATCAACATTTTTCAATGCCTGGACATGTCCAAAAGATTTGGAAATATTTTTTGTTTGTAGAATTGGTATTTCAGAATTGTTTGAGCCCATTTTATTTAAATTTAATTTCCCTCCTTCTGAGAAGGAGGGAGAGTTAAAAAATTAAGAATCAGGATTTTTGTTTAAATTGTCACCGTATTTTGGTTCCAACTTATCCAGCAAACCGTAATAATCGTTGACATTTTCTTTTGTGATCAAAGGTGCCTCTAACTTAGTCCAGTATGGTGCTGGAGCTCCGTTAGCCATCTCCATAAGTAACTTTGCAGAACCCAAACATTCAGTAAAGAGGGGCTGTGCAACTGCTCCCCATACCTGACCACTTTTAACTAGGTCTAGATTTACTCTAGTATAATCCATTCCTACAGCAACTATTTTTTTGCCAGTTTCTTTTTGCGCACCCGCCCATGTAGTAGGTCCGCCACCAGTAGTTGACAAAGCAGCAACTACATCTGGATTTGCCAGCATGATTGATGTTGCTACTTGAATAGCTTTTGTAGGTTCAGGTCCTTCTTCTTGTACTTCTAGAATTTTCAAATGGGGACAATATTTCTTCATTGCCCTCGCAAAAGTTGCCGCAACAGCATCTTCCGTCACATTATGATTGTTTATAGTGATTGCTACAGATCCTTTTTTACCCCTACTTTTTAACTCCGCACACATTTTTTCTGCGAGAGGAATTGGCCATTCTGTGGGGTCCGCTGCAATTTGAACTGCATTGTCAGCGAAGAATCCTTTTGCAACTGGGAAATGTGGTAAAACGATTGGAATCCCCTTTGCGTTTGCCTTTTTAATGGCTTTCTTAAAAACTGGTAATCCACCAGCCCACATTGCTACTCCGGCAGCATCTGATCTTGATATTGTTTGATCTGCCAGAGCAACAAGTGCATCTAATGAATTCTCATCAGTAGTTGCAAGAGCGCATTCTATTCCAATTTGATCACATCCTTCGAGAAAGGCCTGTTGAGTCAACTGGTGCACAGGATGCCATGCAGAATTTTGAACATAATAAAACTTTCCCTTAATTCCTTTATGTCCAAAAGCTAAACTTGTTAGTGACATCACTACAAGTGATGAAATTATTATTTTACAAAATTTTAACATATTCGCCCCTAATCTAAGAGTTAGTTTAAATAAATGATATTTAAATAAATTATTTTTTAATAAATTGTCTATTACATTTTTCTCCTTTCCAGCACAAAAGATGTGCTATTTTATATTAAGCTATATTTTTTTTGTGTCTAATTACATCCCAGGCAACTGCCAACATCAATAAGAGTCCAAGCGCAGGTAGTTGAAGATAAGGATTAAAATGACCCACAACCAAACCACTTCTTACAATTTGTATAAATGCTACACCAATTAAACTTCCTATTGCTGACCCTCTTCCACCATATAAACTCACACCTCCGACAATTACTCCAGCAAGGATATCCAATTCTAAATTAAGTCCAATTATAGGATCACCTGGAGTTCCGGGTAGTTGACTCATTGTTAGAAGGCCCGCACAACCAGACAAAAAACTTGTAGCCATAAAGCATATCAATTTTACCTTGAATGTATTGATACCTGAAACTTCAGCAGCTTGCCTGTTTGAACCAGTAGCATATATTGCTGTTCCCCACTTTGTAGATGTCAAAAGTAATTGTACAAAAAAAGCTACAGCCAACATTAAAAAAAAAGTAAAAGAAATATTTAATGGTCGCAGAGACCCTAAAAGTGCAAATGACTCTGGTAATGGATAAATTGGTAAGCCGTTAGTAAACAAATAACTACTCCCTCTAACAATAAAACCAGTACCAATTGTAGCAATTACTGAAAAAATGCCTATTTTCACAGTTAATATTGCATTAATAAATCCGATTAAAAGTGAGCAAAAAAGAGCAATAATTACAGCTTCTGTGATTCCAAAGTTGAAATCCCTTATTAATTTTGCGGAAAGCACTGCACAAAAACTCATTACTGCCGCTGTAGATAAGTCTATTTCTCCCGCTATCATCAATTGAACCATCCCCATACTTATAAGTGCTGGAAAAGCAATTGTCCTCAAAATAGAAGTAATAGTTATTGGGTTGAGCATCGCTTCGTTCCTAGAATAAAAAAATAATATCAATAATAAAAATGGAACTAAAATAGCAATTTCCTGTTTGTTATAAAAATAGTTGAATAATTTTTTCAAATTAATTTTTTGATTTAATTTTTAAACTATCAAAGGTTGCGGCACCAATTAAAATAGTACCTACAACAATTTTTTGTGCATTTGTTTGAATATCCGCATTTATTAATCCCATTCTAATTACTTGTATTAAACAAACCCCCAAGAAAGTTCCAAAGATACTCCCAATTCCACCTCTCAAACTTCCTCCTCCAATAATTGCAATTGCAATAACCCATAGAATCCAATCCATTCCTATTGAGAAGTCTGTAGTTCCGCTGTATCCCATAACTAAAATTCCAGCAAAACCAAAGTTTATGCTAGTAAAAAGAAAGCACATAGTTTTTACAAAATTAGTATTAATTCCAGCAATTTTTGCTGACAAAATGTTTCCACCTGTTGCTTTTAATATTGTTCCTAATTTACTGGTTCTTACTAGTAAATCCCCAAAAAATATTAGAAGGATATAAAATAAAAATATCCATGGAAATTCTAAAAAAGGTGAAGGACTGAAAATCATATCTAAGAATGGGATAAAATCACCAGTATATATCCATTTACCTTTAAGAAGCCAAATTACAAGTCCTGAAGCAGCGAAACTAGTTCCTAATGTTCCAAAAAAGGATGGTATACCAATAACCAGTGTCATAAAACTGTTCAGTAATCCTACTAATGCGGCAACAGACAATGCCCCTGTATAAGATATCATTTCACTATAGCCAGCATCTAACATCATTCCAGAAACTGTGGCTGCAAGCCCTGCTACTGCTCCACTAGACAAATCAATTTCACCAGTGATCATTAGATAACTCATGCCATATGCAGCAAAACCAATACAAGTACCCTGAGTAGCCATTCTGACCAAAGTTGAAGTATCAGCCATGCTGTTATCTGCAAGGAAAAAAATTAGAAATGAAAAAATAACTCCTGTAAGAATTCCCATTTCTGGGAATTTATATATTAAGAATTTAATTTTATTAGTGTTCATTGTAAAATTTAAACATTACATTAAGATATTTTTCATGAATTAATAATGTGCATTTCTTCTTTTGACAAACCCAAAGATTCTCCTGTTATCAAAAGTTGTTTCCAAGTCTCATCATCCAAAGGAATTCCT
>Ga0208764_10001585_pt1 | contig 14535 bp, 11 predicted proteins | sample ETNtaG_18_FD_185762 | JGI IMG/M metagenome (GOLD analysis project Ga0208764, IMG submission 185762) | Marine microbial and viral communities from oxygen minimum zone, Eastern Pacific Ocean - ETNP201302SV91 (SPAdes) (version 2) | ecosystem: Environmental > Aquatic > Marine > Oceanic ... | reverse complement strand
GAACTTCTTCTGTAAATTTTCTAACGTATTCTGTGGCTGGATTTAAAACAATTTTGGCTGGAGTATCTAATTGCTCTATTATGCCGTCCTTCATTATTGCTATTCTATCCGCAAGCCTAAGAGCTTCATCAAAATCATGAGTAATAAACATGATTGTTTTTTTTAATTTTTCTTGAAGTCTTAAAAATTCATCTTGCATTTCTTTTCTAATCAATGGATCTAATGCAGAAAAAGGTTCATCTAGAAACCAAATATCAGGTTCAACAGCCAATGATCGAGCGATCCCTACTCTTTGTTGTTGACCACCAGAAAGCTCTCTTGGAAAATAATTTTCTCTTCCCTCAAGACCAACAAGTTTAACCATATCCATAGCTTTATTAATACTATCTTCAGTTTCAATTCCTTTAACTTGAAGTGGAAAGGCAATATTTTCCAAAACTGTTTTATGTGGAAGTAAAGCAAAACTTTGAAAAACCATTCCCATTTTATTTCTTCTAAGTTCAATTAGTTCTTTGTTATTTAATGAGAGTAAATCTTGACCTTCTATATAAATTTTTCCATCTGTGGCATCTGTTAATCTTGAAATACATCTTAATAATGTAGATTTTCCTGAACCAGATAATCCCATTACAACTAACATTTCTCCTTTTGAAACTTCAAAAGAAGCATTGTTCACGCCTACAATACATCCCATTTTCTGGAATGTTTTTGCATCCACATTTCCGTTTGCATCTTGGAGGATCTTTTTGGCGTTTGCTCCAAAAATTTTATATACAGAATCACACTTAATTACCGCATCAGTCATAATCTTTTAACAAGTTATATTAAATAGAAATAAATATACACACTATTTATTGTTTTTACCTCCCTAAAAATTTTTAATAAAATAAACCCTTGTGTCAATTCCGGTATTAAAAAAACTTAAAGCCTCTCCACTAACATTAATCGTTTCATTTACTCCAACATTATTTCCGCTTACAGTGTAACCAGCAAAACATTTGTTATTCTCTTTATCCCATTTAACAAATGTTTCATCAATTTTATTACCATTGATAGTATATATTTTATGAGCTTTAAAATTTATTAAATTCGCTCCCATAACAGCACGCTGAGTTACAATTGTTGTTGCATTGCAAACTACTTCGTATTGTTCTCCGGACAATCTATGATGATCACTTCCTTCAAAGGGCACTAGAATACCTGGTGGTAGGGTTGAAATCAGTTCATTTAGTTTTTTTGCTTCTGCAATTCTTTGCTCTTCTTTTTTCATTTTTGCAATTAATTCTTCACCTCCACCCCAAAAAATATTTAAAATAGCAAAAGATAAAATTACGATAACCGTTATAGTAACAAGACCCCCAAATTTTCTAATTGGTTCGGGTAACTCTTTTAATTTATTTAAATATCTATCTTGTAGCATTATTTTAATTATTCTTGTAATTCACCGTTTTTCCAAATTCCTGTTTTTTCTTTTCCATCAGACCAAGTAAACGTTCCTTTTCCATTCATGAAACCATTGACCCACTCTCCTTCATAAGTTGATCCATCTGGGAAAGTTAAAATTCCTTGACCACTCCACTCACTATTTTTAAATTCACCTTTATAAATATATCCATTGGGCCAAGTTTCGGTTCCTTGACCATTTTTTTTTGTATCAACCCAATTCCCTTCATAAGTTGTTTTGTCTGTATAGGTCCATTTACCAAAACCATTTTCACAATCTCCTTCACAGCCTGTCTTTCGAGCTGATACTGAAGTCGCAATTAAACAACTTAAAATTATATAAAAGAGATATTTTTTCATTTTTATATTTTACACAAAATTATATCAAAAAAAAATCCCCCCCAACATAATATGCTGGGGGAGATTATAATTTGTTAGCTTTCTCGTTAATAGCTACTAGTAGCCATTATCAGCTAGCCATTTTTTAGCTGCGTCTTCGTGAGTCATTTTGTCAACGTCAACTAAAGCTGCCATTGCACCAATTTGACTTGTAGAGAATGACATTTTCTTGAAAATAGCTGCCGCACTTGGATGAGTTTTTGGAAAGTCTGCATTTACAGCCTTTTTCAAATAACCATCTGGCGAACCACATTTTCCGTCACCACCATCTACTGGTCTGCAACCCGCAGTGTATGGAGGGAAGTCTATAAATGTAAAACCAGCACCATCTGTAAAGTTTGGTGTCCAGTTGAATATTATAGTTCCTCTTCCTTCTTTTTTAGCTGCTGCTAATTCTGCCCAAAGTGCATCTGCACTTCCAGCAAATTTAACTGTCCAAAGATCTCCTAAACCTAAAGCTTCGATTCTTTGAGGTATTAAATCTCCGTGCCAAGTTTGTGGACCTTCTAACATTCGTCCTTTTCCACCTGAGTCAGGTGTTACAAAGTTCTTAGCGCAATCAGCATTTTTTAAAGCATTCCAATCTGGAAGACCTGGGCATAATTCAGCAACCCAGTTTGGATATCCCATATCTTCAAGAGTTCTTGCTTCGTGATCTCCCCAGTCAAGTATACCACCTTTATCAAGAGCAGTAGTAAATGATTTACCAAAAGCAGATTCCCAAACTTCGTGCGATATAGTTACATCGCCAATACGAATTGATTCATATACAGCTTGAGAGTCAGCCGGAACATATTTAACGTTGTTACCGTTTGCTTCAAAGATACCACCAATCACGTAAGCCATCACAACTTGGCTTGACCAATTGTGTGTAGGGATTACGATAGGCTCGCTGCTATCTCCTGAACCATCAGCTACTTTTCTATCTGTTTGTGTAAATAGATATATGATAGCTGCAATAATTATTATTACACCGACAATTATTGCCGGTTGTGTTTTTTTACTCATATTTTTCCCCCATTTAACATTAATTACCTAAAGTCTATGTTTTCATTTTTCACGAGTCAATGTGAATTGCAGTATTTTATTACTATAATTTTAGTACTATAAAATAGATATAAAATAAAATATGGTGATATAAAAACTAAATACCTAAATACAATGAATGATACTTTAACTAGTTTAGATATTAAAGATCCTGGATTGCGATCTTTACCACCAGGAGTTGAAAGATATTTGATTAGAGCCGGCGGTCTTTCTGTAATTACTTTAGATCCTGATGATAAAGTAGAAATAACAGATACGGAAGGAAAACAAAAATGCGAAATAATTGTTTTCGATAAAGATGGAAAGCCAGACTGTAGTTTATTAGGACTAAAAGAAAAAATTGATCCAAAAAACATAAAAAAAATTTTATCTGATAAAAATGAAAGTGCTTTTCAAGCAGCAAGCACTTTAAAAAAAAGAAATTTAGATGTCGGAAAAGCAAAAGCATCCACTTTATTTAGCGAAGATTCTAAAGCCGGAGAAAAAATAAATTTAGTTTCTAAAGATAAATGCACTTGCGTATTTTCAGCTCCAGGTAATGTAATGAAAATAGATGAACAAAATCCACCGACAGATTTGCTTTTAATGGTTAAACGTTCTAAACCAAATAAATATAAAGATAAACCAAATATTCCTGAACCTCTGGTAGATCCACTTAATGAAATACTTATTCAACACAGTACAGCAATTGAATACCAAGTTAAAAAAGGAGATTACATTCAAATTATAAATCCGTTTGGAAGACAGTGTTCAGATTTTTTAGCTTTTGATACAGCAAAATTAGAAAAGGGAATTGAACGTGGATTGGATCCATTAACAACAAGAACATTTATGGGCGCCCTCTATCCTGCTCCTGGTTTACTTTCAAAATTTTTTGATATGGACCAAGATCCAATGATAGAGGTGATAAGAGATACAGTTGGAAGACATGATACATTCAATTTAGCATGCACCTCAAAATATTATGAAGATGCTGGATATTTTGGTCATGCGAACTGCTCTGACAATTTAAATAAAGCCTTAGAAAAATATGAGATTGAAAAAAGAAAAGGCTGGCCTGCTATAAATCTTTTTTTTAATACTATTGCCAATGCGCAAAACGCTGTAATTGGAGGCGAATCCTGGGCTAGACCCGGAGACTATGTATTATTTCGCGCTTTAAAAGACTTAACTTGTGGAACTACTGCATGTCCAAGTGATATTGATGATTGCAATGGGTGGGATCCAACTGATATTTTTGTTAGAGTTTATGATAAGAAAAAAGAATTTTCAAAAGCAGTAGCATTCAGAATGAAAACAGATTCGGAACCAAAATTGACTAAGGAAACAGGATTTCACAAAAGAACTTCCAAACTTACTAGAAATTTTATTGACTATAATGGTTATTGGTTAGCTAACAATTATACAAATTACGGAACTATTAAGGAATATACTGCATGTAGGGAAAAAGCTATTGCAATCGACTTATCTCCATTACGAAAATTTGAAATAGTTGGACCAGATTCAGAAAGTTTAATGCAATATGCACTTACAAGAAATGTTAAAAAACTTTCAATCGGACAAGTTAGTTATTCAGCTATGTGTTACGAACATGGAGGTATGGTAGATGATGGAACAATTTATCGCCTTGGTAAAGAAATGTTTAGATGGATTGGTGGTCAAGAATATGGTGGAGAATGGTTAAGAGAGTTAGCAAAGAAAAAAAATTACAAAGCTTGGGTAAAATCTTCGACAGATCAAATTCATAATATTTCTGTTCAAGGACCAAATAGTAGAAAAATTCTTGAAAAATTTGTTTGGACACCTCCTGTTCAACCAACAATAAATGAACTTCAATGGTTTAGATTCACAATTGGAAGAATTGATGATCATTTAGGAACCCCGATAATGGTATCTAGAACCGGATATACTGGAGAGCTTGGATTTGAAATATGGTGTCATCCAAAAGATGCTCCTAAAGTTTGGGACAAAGTTTGGGAACACGGAAAAAATCTTGGAATAACTCCAATGGGTCTGGAAGGTTTAGACATGGTAAGAATTGAAGCTGGATTAATTTTTTATGGATTCGAGTTTAATGATCAAACAGATCCTTTTGAAGCCGGAATTGGATTTTCTGTACCATTAAAAAGTAAAGAGGATGATTTTTGCGGTAAAGAATCTTTAATTAAAAGAAAAGAATCTCCACAAAAAAAATTGGTTGGTTTAGAGTTAATTGGAAAAGAACAAGCTGCTAATGGAGATTGTGTGCATGTGGGAAGAGCCCAGGTTGGTATAATAACAAGTGGAATAATATCCCCTACTTTAAATAAAAATATAGCCCTGTGTAGAATGGATGTGAAATACTCTGAGACAGGAACGGAAGTTGAAGTAGGCAAAATCGATGGTCATCAAAAAAGAATTAGTGCCAAAGTAATTAAATTCCCTTTCTATGATCCTCAAAAATTAAGGGTGAAGGCATAAAATTGTGAAAAGTACTAGAGATCTTTTAAATTTTTGGGAAGAACAAATGAGGCAATCTCATCGTTCTAGCAACTATTTTTTTAGAAAGTCACCATCTCATTATCATATGATGTTATTAGTCATGTCAGCATATAAATATAATGAAAATATATCAGTAGAGGAATTAAAGACTTTATTATTTAAAACTTCTAGGCCCAAATCTGCGTTAATAATTAACGAAGCTTGTGAAAAAGGTTTCTTTTTTTTAGAAAAAACGTCTAAAGATCAAAGAAAAAAAAATATCAAACCTAGCCATTCATTTGTTAAAGAATTTAATGAATATCTTGCTGCGTTAAGCGATATAAGTAAGCAATAATAACCATAACTTAATAAATAAAATACAAAAAATTAACCCGTATTTTTCATTGCAGCAGCTATACCTGCAATAGTTACTAACATAGCGTCCATTAATATTTTTCTATTTTTGTTCTTTAGATTATTTTTTTTTAATTTTTTCATTATATCTGCTTGTAATAAATTTAATGTTTCTGCATAAGTATTTCTAATTCTTATTGATTCTCTGTATGACTTTCGCTGCTCTATAATATGTCTTGGTATTAATTTTTTATTTAAATGAATTAGAGATAATAATTGTTTCCTAAGTTTTTCTCCTGTATTTTTTAAATTTTGATCTCCTAAATTTTCTTCATAAAATTGAATTACTCGCTGATCTGTTTTTGCTAACACCATATCTAACATATCCATCATTGCATAAAAATATGGCCAATTATTTAACATGTCTTTTATAACTTTATAATTCTGACCTTTTTCTGAAAGTTTTAATCCTTCTAAAGTTCCTAACCAAGCTGGTAAAATAAAACGAATTTGTGTCCAAGCAAATACCCATGGTATAGCTCTTAAATTTTTAATATTCTGCGATTTCTTGCGTTTGCTTGGTCTTGAACCAATAAATAATTTACCCAAAACTTTGTGAGGAGTAATTGTGTTGTAATATTTTATAAAGTTAGGATCATGTTTCAAATGATAATGATACGCTTTGCTGGCTGCCTTACTCATATTATCCATTAACTCATACCAACTTTTTTTAGGTTTAATTGGAGGTATTAAAGTCGCTTCTAGAACTGATCCTATATAAGTGCCAAGTGTATATTCGGCCAACGATTTTGTTCCAAATTTTTGTTGTATTATTTCTCCTTGCTCTGTTACTCGAGTTCTTCCATTAACTGTGCCAGGAGGTTGTGATAGTAATGCTTCATAAATTGGGCCTCCTCCTCGTCCAACCGAGCCTCCGCGTCCATGAAATAAAGTTAGTTTTACTTTATATTTGTTCGAAATACTTTGTAATTTCTCTTGTGTACAATATTGCGCCCAACTTGCTGCAAGTTTTCCGGCATCTTTACTTGAATCAGAATAACCAATCATAACTTCTTGGTTATTTTTAAAATGTTTCAAGTACCAAGAAATATCGTATAATTTTTTTATTGTTTTGTGAGCGTTTTCAAGATCGTGCAATGTTTCAAATAAAGGAACAGTTCGTAAACAAGATTTCATTCCAGATTCTTTTTGAAGAACCATAACAGCCAAAATATCAGAAACATTGGATGCCATTGAAATAATGTAAGCTCCCAAACATTCTCGAGGTAATTTTGCAATCATTTTGAATGTGGACCAAACTTCGCTATCTTCTTTATCTAGTGACATATTATCTGGAATTAAAGGTCGTTTCGATTGATATTCCTTTGATAAAAAAGAAATTTTTTCTTCTTCAGACCATTTTGTGTAATCACCTAAACCTAATTTTTTGCAAATATTAGTTATTAATTTTTTATGTCGACTAGATTCTTGACGAATATCAAGTTTTGCAAGATTTAAACCAAAAGTATGCGCTCGTCTTAATAAATCTAATACTGAACCATCTGCAATAGGTTTGCATTTAATAGCGCAGAGAGAATTATAAACAATTATTAATGGTTCAATTATTTCGTTAATTGATTGAACCATCAGGGATTTATTTAATGGTTTTTTTTTGTTTAAATATAGTTCAATTTCTTTTTGAGTGCTCTTTATTCTATTTCGTATTGGTCTTAGGAAAGATCTATATGGCTCCATATCTTCACCAACCTTTTTTCTTAAAACTGCAGAACACTCATGCATTGATAAACTTTGAATTAATTTAGTAAGTTCTTTTTCGTATAAATTTGCAGCTTCCCATCGAGATAACAAAACAACTTCCTCAGTAGTTTTTGCCGTAACGTTCGAATTACCATCGCGGTCCCCTCCCATCCAAGATCCAAATTCAATTGGAGAAAAATTGATTGGCAAATGCTTTCCTGTATAGTCGTATACTGATTTATCAAAACGAGAACATATTTTAGGCACAGCTTCCCATAAACTATCCTCGATAACGGCCAATCCCCATTTCGCTTCTTCAACAGGTGATGGACGTGATCGTTTCAGTTCATCTGTTTTCCATATAGATGTAATTTGTTCATGAAGACGTTCTTCTAATGACAGCGTTTCAATTCTAATATTTTTTTCGGTAAAAATTCTTAAATTATTGAATTTTTCCAGAATATCATTAACTTTTGTATATTTTTGGATAAGCGTACGTCGTTTAACCTCAGTTGGATGTGCTGTTAAGACTAAATTAATTTTTAAATTTTTAGCAGTTTGGAAAAAATGTTTTTTAGAAATAGATTTATGTTCTAATAAACGGTTTATGACTTCTTCTAGTATCACAAATTCATTTGTTCCTTGAGCTTTACGTACTTTACTAACATGTATTTTATGAACACTGTAAAGAGACTCTGCTAAATTTGAAAAATTTAAAAATTTACTAAAAGATCGAGCTATAATTAATGACTCGCGAGGACTTAAATTGCTAATACCTGATTTCAGTTCACGAAACTTTTTTGTCTCATTTAATCTTATTTTTTTCCTATCCTTTTTTCCTCTGCTTGCTTTTGATAATGTTCGAATTTTCTCAATTTTATTAAAGTAAGAAATACCTTCCTGTTCTTTTATAACTAGTCCTAGTATTTTGCCTAATAAGTGAATAATTTTTGAGAGCTCAATACTTCTTAATATTTTTTTATGTTTATTTTTTTTTCCCATCTAAAACTGATTTTACAGCTTCCCCCATAACAGAAGGATTTTTAGAGATTATAACACCACATTCCTTTAGTAGTTCAACTTTTTCAACTGCACTTTCTCCATAAGCGGAAACTATTGCTCCCGCATGACCCATTACTCTTCCTTTCGGAGCTGTCAATCCAGCTATGTATGCTATGACCGGCTTTTTCATATTTTCTTTTGCAAATTTACCCGCGTCCACTTCCTGCGGTCCTCCTATTTCACCAATCATTAATACTGCTTTGGTTTGACTGTCTTGTTCAAATTTTTCTAATATATCTTTAAATGAGCTTCCATTGATTGGATCTCCTCCAATTCCAACGCTCGTGGAGATTCCTATTTTTAAATTTTTCATTTGCTGAGCTGCTTCATATCCAAGCGTTCCCGAACGTCCAATAATTCCAACTTCACCTTGAGTATATATATGTCCAGGCATAATTCCTAACATGGACTTACCTGGGCTTATGACTCCAGCGCAATTTGGACCTATCAATGTCATTTTTTCTTTTCTAGAATATCTTCTCATATAACGTTTAATTTTAATCATATCGTGAGAAGGAATTCCGTCGGTAATTGCCACACATGTTTTAATACCTGCATCTGCAGCTTCCATAGCAGAATCTGCAGCAAACTCGGGTGGTACAAATAAAATGCTAGCAGAAGCTCCTGTTTTTTTAACAGCATCTTTTACAGTATTAAATACTGGTAACCCTAAATGTGTTTGGCCTCCTTTGCCAGGAGTTACTCCGCCGACTACATTAGTGCCATATTTAATCATCTCCTCTGCATGGAAAGAGCCGAACTTACCTGTAAAGCCTTGAACTATAATATTTGTTTTATTATCAATGAGAATCGACATAATTTATTTAATTTTTCAATCTTTTTAGTGTAGCTACAGCCTTGTTTGCTGCATCTTCTAAAGTGGAAGCTTCAATATATTTTATCTTACTTTCTTTTAAAATTTTATTACCTTTTTCAACATTAGTTCCTGCTAATCGTATGACAAGAGGCATATCAATTTTAATTTTTTGTAACGCTTGAATAATTCCTTCTGCTACCCAATCGCATCTATTTATGCCAGCAAAAATATTTACCAAAATAACTTTTACTTTCTCATCTTGTGAAATTAATTTAAATGCTTTAACCATTTTTTCAGGAGTGGCGCCTCCTCCAACATCAAGAAAATTTGCTGGTTCACCTCCGGCTAATTTAATCATATCCATAGAAGCCATTGCTAAACCAGCACCATTAATAATATTTCCTATATTGCCTTCAAGACTTACATAATTAAGTCCTCTGTCGGATGCATAAACTTCATTCGGATTTTCTTGGGCTTTATCTCTTAATTCAGATACATTGTTCCTTCGGAACAAGGCATTATTGTCAAAACTCATTTTACAATCGAGTGCCAAAATATGTCCATCTTTTGATATTGCTAATGGATTAATTTCTACCATGGTAGCATCCAAATCGCTGAAAGCTCTGTAGCATCCTATAATTGCTTCTGAAGTTCTAGAAATAAGTTTTGCATCGATACCCAAACCAAAAGCAATTTCTCTCGCCTGAAATTTTTGCATCCCAACAGCAACTTCTATTTTTGATCTAATTATACTTTCAGGTTTTTCTTTGGAAATTTCTTCTACGCTCATTCCACCTTCTGTTGAAGCCACCACCATTATGCATTCGGAGGCGCGATCAAAAACTAATCCTAAATATAATTCTTTTTCAATATCCGTCGCTTCCTCAATGTAAACTCTATGTACAATCTTTCCTTGAGGTCCAGTTTGTTTTGTAACTAATTTTTTTCCAAGCAGTTTGTCGGTTGCTTGAGCTACCTCAAGCTCGCTATTACAAACTATAACACCTCCCGCTTTTCCTCTTGCTCCGGAATGAACTTGTGCTTTGACAACCCACTTTGATCCACCAATTTCACGTGCTTTGTATTCGGCGTTTTCAGGACTATAAGCTATGCCACCTCTTGGAATAGCTATGCCAAAACTGGAAAGCAGTTTCTTTGCCTGATATTCATGGATGTCCATTTTATTTATTTCCTATAAGTTTATTAATATTAACAATATTTTCTGCCATGCGAGCTGAAGCGGCATCGATCATTCTGCCGTCTAATTGTGCAGCGCCTTTGCCTTCCTTCGCTGCTTTATCAAGTTCCTCAAGAATTTTTTTCGCTTTGCTAACTTCTTTTTCTGGTGGTGAAAATACTTGATTTGCTAAATCAATTTGGGATGGGTGTATTGCCCATTTACCCTCTATTCCAATCGCTGCAGCTCTTTTTGCTGACGCCACGTACGCTTCTGGATCTTTAAAATCACCAAAAGGACCGTCAATAGCTCTTAGTCCATAAGCTCTACACGTCATTACTAACTGTGATAAACCGTGATGCCATTGATCTCCTGGGTAATCTGGATTCAGTCCTCCAATTACTATTGTTCTTGCGCGTAAACTTGCTGCATAGTCTGCTACTCCAAAATGAAGCGCTTCTAAACGATTACTAGATTTTGCAATTTCTTTAATATTTGACATACCTAAAGCGGTCTCAATTAAACATTCTATTCCAATCTTATTTTTTAATTTTTTTTGGGTTTCAATTTGGGTTAGTAAGCAGTCAACCATGTAAACATCGCTATCTGTACCAACTTTAGGAATTAAAATAGTATCAAACTTGTCGCCCGCTTGTTCCATTATATCAACGACATCACGATACATATAATGTGTATCGAGACTATTAATTCGCACCGAGATTGTTTTGCCTTTCTCTCTCCAATTAATTTCGTTAAGAGTTTTAATTATGTTTTTACGAGCAGACAGTTTATCATTGGGCGAAACAGCATCTTCAAGATCTAAAAAGATGTAATCAGCATTTGAATTTAATGCTTTTTCAAACATTTTTGGCGATGATCCTGGAACTGCTAATTCACTTCTATGTAAGCGAGTTCTCGCGGGATTATAGTATTTGTGGCTCATATGAATTGATATTCTAAGAAAATTTAAAAGGATAAAAGAATTTTTTTTATTACTAAAAAATATATATAAAAAATAGACATATAAATAATAATAATAAAACTTTGAAAAAAAATTAATTTGCGTATAGCCTTACGTAATCAATTTATGCCAAAGTCTAATACTTATAAAGCAGGTAAACATTTTTTACAGGTGCCAGGATCTACTAATATTCCTGACAGAATTTTGCGAGCCATGGATGCTCCAGCAATGGATCATAGGGGTCCAAAATTTCAAGATTTATCGAAAAGTATTTTAGATAGAATTAAACTAATTTTTAAATCGACAGACCCAGTAGTTATTTATCCAAGCGCAGGTACAGGTGCAATGGAGGCTTCATTGGTTAATACTTTAAGTGAAGGTGATAAAATATTAATGTTTGAAACTGGTGAGTTTGCTAGACAGTGGTACGAAGCTGCAGAAAGATTTAAAATTAATGTTGACTATATTCCAGGAGATTGGAGAACAGGAGCTGATCCTGAAATTACAAGACAAAAACTACTTGCGGATAAAAAACATGAAATTAAAGCAGTATTAGTTACTCATAATGAAACTTCCACAGGAATTAAAAGTAGAGTTGAAGAAATAAGAAAAGCCATTGATGATGCTAATCATCCTGCTTTATTTATGGTAGATACTATTTCTTCATTGGGCTCATATAATTATGAACATCAAAAATGGAAAGTTGATGTTACGGTGGGTGGATCTCAAAAAGGTTTGATGTTACCACCAGGATTATCTTTTAACGCAATTAGCAATAAAGCTTTAGAGGCTTATAAAAAATCAAAACTTTCAAGATCTTACTTTGATTGGGGTCAAATGTTGAAAAATAATAAAGATGGTTTTTATCCATATACGCCCGCAGTCAATTTATTGTATGGATTAAATGAATCAATAAATATGTTACTAGAAGAGGGTTTGGAAAATGTTTTTGCAAGACATAAAAGACATGCTGAAGCTACTAGATTGGCTGTCGAAGCTTGGGGTTTAGAAATTCTTGCTAAAAATCCTATAGAGAGATCTGATTCAATTACTGCAATTTTATTACCGGATGGTCATGATGCGGACAATTTGCGAAAAATAATTTATGATAATTATGATATGTCTTTAGGAACAGGTCTCAATAAGGTTAAAGGTAAAGTTTTTAGAATTGGTCATATGGGAGACTTTAATGACCTAATGCTTTCAGGAACACTTGCGGGAGTTGAGATGGGATTAAAACAATCAGGTATACCATTTAAGCCAGGAGGTATAATGGCTGCTTTAAACTTTCTTTCAAAATAATTTATGGCATTCCCTACAAAAGCTAAATATGTCGTTATAGGAACTGGAATTCACGGCTTAAGTACAGCTTGGCATTTGGCCGAAGGGCTTAAGAAAAAAAATAGCAACGGCAGTAACAATGATATCGTAGTTATCGATAAAGGTGGAATCGCATCAGGAGCAAGCGGTATAGCTTGTGGTGTTGTTAGAAATAATTATTTTCAACCAGCTATGCGAGAACTTATGGCACATAGTGTAGAAGTTTGGGAAAGCGATCCAAAAGCATTCCATTATCATCCAATTGGTTACATGCAGATAAGCCCAGAAAGCATGCGAAAAGACGTAACAACGATTTACGAACAGCAAAAAGCAATCGGATATGAATCAACGTTTGTTGAAGGAAAAAAAGATTGTATGGATTATATGAAAAATATTTTTGATGACTGGCAAGCAAAAGGTATTACTTCGGTTTTGCATGAAAAAAGAGGTGGTTATGCAAATAATACGGCTTCGATTTATGGTTTGGCAGACAAAGCAGAATCTTTTGGCGTTAGAATCATTACTGGAACTGAAGTAACTGGTTTTAAAAGGGGTAATAACAGCAAAGCAGTAACAGGCGTTGTAACTTCTAAAGGTACAATTGAATGTGAACAAGTGGTTGTTGCTGTTGGTCCATGGGTTAAAAATATCTGGGATATGCTTGAACTACCAAAAAAAATTTCAATTAAAGATGAAAAAGGTAGCTTGCATAAAGACTACCCAATGTGGATATATTGGTTTTTACAAGAAGGAGTTTTGGGTGTTGATCCTAATTTACTAAAAGATAATGCAGGCAAAATGCCCCCTGTCATCCATGTAGACAGTGATGCCCATTTATTTTCAAATGTTGATGGATCGTTAATCACTGATAAAATGTGGGGAATATATTATAAGCCAGATTTTAATTTTAAAGGTGTTCAAGGTGGAACAGCTCCTTATAAAGTAAACAAACCAGCTGACATGGTAAAAATTGATCCATACGGTCCAGATTCACAAGAATATATAACCGGAGATGAATTTGCTCATATGTGGACTTCGGCTCTTGCTCACTGTCAAAAAAGATTTGAAGGAAAAATAAAAGTATTCAACAAAGAACCTTCCGGTGGATTAGGTTGCTTTACTCCAGACTCGTTTCCTGTTTTTGATCGTTTTTGTGAAAATGTTTACATTATTGCTGACTCAAACCATGGTTATAAAATGTTGGGTGTTGGAAAACTGGTAGCAGAAGAACTTTTGGAAAATAAAGAAACTAAATTATTAAAACCTTTTAGATTCAATCGTTACGCGAAAGGTGAATTACACCCTACTTCTAGCAGTCCATTTCCTTGGAGCTAAATCTAGACGTGCATTTATTTTTCGGTTAACATATTTTGAATTTTAAGAAATTAGGCTCACACTATTAATCTTTGAGGGAGGATTAGTTAAATGACAGATCTAGAAAAGCACGTTAACCAGCCGGGCAGAGATAAGCTTGTAAAACAAGTTAGAGCTAAAATTAACGAGTTAGGTATTGAGTATATATTTTTTCAATTTATTTCTGTAACTGGAAGAGTTGTAGGTAAAGGTATTCCTACTGATCATTGGGAAAGAACTTGTGAAAAAGGATTTCAATTAGTTTACGGTGCAACAGCAAACTTATTTGTTGATCGTCATAAAAATTATATTGGATATGGACCAGAAGCTAAGGAGCTTGTTGGAATACCAGATCCAGAAACCTTTTGTCAACTTCCTTGGGAT
>Ga0208764_10001577_pt1 | contig 14573 bp, 6 predicted proteins | sample ETNtaG_18_FD_185762 | JGI IMG/M metagenome (GOLD analysis project Ga0208764, IMG submission 185762) | Marine microbial and viral communities from oxygen minimum zone, Eastern Pacific Ocean - ETNP201302SV91 (SPAdes) (version 2) | ecosystem: Environmental > Aquatic > Marine > Oceanic ... | reverse complement strand
CATCATGATCGCCGATTCGGATGATACGAATTTGGCTGTGCTTGGGAGGACCACCTTGGTACAATTCGAATCCGAACATTTCATCGGCTTCTGCTCGCTTTAAGACCATCTTTTCGACGGTGGGGTTGGACGCTATGATGGCATTGGCATGATCCTCAATCGCATCGAGATCATCTCGTGTCAGGCGCCTGTAATGGGTGACATCAAGGCGTGCATATCGCTCACCTTTGGCAGATCCTGCTTGCCATATATGTGGCCCAAGTAGTGTTCGTGCGCTCCCACCAATGATATGGACAGAAGTGTGATGATCCATCAATTGCTTGCGGCGTCCCCAAGATACCTCTCCCTTCACCGTTCCTGAAAGAGGTCGATCGGTGAGGTGGAGGATTACATCGCCCTCGACATGGGTGTCGAATACGGTTGCCGACCCCAGTGTCCCAGAATCCCCCAATTGACCACCTCCCTCTGGATAGAAGAGTGTGTGATCTAAGATGACCGCGTGAGTTGGGCTTCCTTGTACTTCGCTGGAGAGATTTAGCATTGAAGCGTCAATTTCTGCACAATGAAGAACACTCGCCTCAAAATCAGTTTGAGATGTATCCTCGTAGAAACGCCGTTCTGTAGCGGGCCAATCGCCCGCCACCAATTTTTCCTTGCCTTTTGCCCTGGCTGCTGCTTTGGTCTGTTGGGCATTTCTTGCAGCCATATCTGCCGTGAATCCAACCCGAATTTCCAAATTCGTCCAGCCAAGGCGATTGGCGATACTGGCAACCATTTCGGGTTGAAGTCCGCGTTCTTCTGCCAATCGGAAAAGAACCTCATCCGGGGCAGTGATCGATTCCTTTGGCAACTTTGCAAGAGCCGTATTGACTGCAGCCTCACCCTTCCGTAGCATTTCATGATACCTTGCCTCCTCAAGTTCAAGAATCGTAAGAATTCCATCCCTAGATTGACTGAAACCACTCATGTCGAGGTTGACATCCATGTGGTGGGCACCGAGATCTGATAGGCTCATACTGAGACCCAATTCATCTTTCATCCGACAAACTCTGCGGGCGAGCATTCGGGCGAGATACCCTGCTTTAGCATTGGATGGAATCAAGGCATCTCCAAGCATATTGCACAGCGCATGCATATGATCTGGGATGGCATAAATCGATGAAAGGGGTTCTGTGACGGCCTTCAATTGTTCGACTGTAATGGAAATCCCTCTCTCCTCAAGTCGTTCTGTCAAGCGATTGTAAAGAGAATCGACATCTGTTCCAACATCGATGTTCAATATTCCCGCGAGTCGAGACAATTCCGAGAGAAGTGCATCGATGTCGACATCTCCCAATTGGGACAGTCGCGATTGGAAATCAGATTCGTCCTGTAACCAAGATACAGTTTCAGGGTAAATCGCTTCGTAAATGGTGGGTGTTCCAGCTGCCGCCCAGCAAAATCGCTCCAATCCGTATCCTGTATCGATAATCTGCAATGGCATTTCGCCATAACGAATTCCTTTGATTTCAACGTCCCCGTCTTCACGCTCTTCCAAATTCATGAAAACCAGGGTTGCAAGTTCAAGGCCTCCGACGATGACCTCTACAGCGGGACCTGCATTTCCGCCCCCTGACCAAGGGTTTTCGACATATGTGATTTCGTTGGGCTCAATACCCAAACAATTGACGAAAAGATCGTCGCAAAATCGGATGCACTCTTCCATCCAATACTTCACATCACCTTCTTCAGGCCGGTTGAAACAGTGGTGTGCCATCATTTCAAACGTGGTCAAATGGCGACCTGAACGCCCCACCGCAGCCACATCTGTCAAACGAATACAGGGCTGTGAAATGGTCAATGGATTTGCTGGAGGAGGAGCGATTCCACCTGTGACATGAGGTTGGAAATCAGCGATGGAAGCGATTGTCAGATGGATATCATCTCGCCATCGAGCGATGACTGGATATGGATTGATACGAGTGTGGTTATGCTCCTCAAAGTAACTGAGGAAGGTTTCTCTCATCGCATCTTTCAGTTCTTTTCCGCGTTGCGGATATCCATCGATGATTGGGGCTCCGATGAAAGTGTACTCATCTTCCGTTGTATCCCCTGAAGTTTCTCGTGAAGAATCACGGGTCCAAAACCACAGATTGGTGACCTTGCAAACCTTGCGAACAAAGCCCTGTTTGTGGAAATAGGGTATGTCGATGTCGCCGAAGGCCATGGGCATCCTCAGTAGACCGGAATTGAAGCCCGTTCATGAATGAGTCGGCCGGCACCCATAGGGTGCCGTCGCCGAAAGCGACTTCTAAGACCGGTTTCAGCGCATGGTGTGAGTGGAGACTGGCGGGAGCATATCGAACCGGCCGGGGACGGTCTGCACCGCATCAAAAAGCACGGTGCCATGAAGGTAGATGCCATGCTGGTGGCTGATGCCCAGCACTTGTCGATTCAAACCGATGAATCCCCAGGCCAGTTGGCGAATACTGCAACACTCCCCGGCGTCGTTGGCAATGCATGGGCCATGGCGGATTTCCATTTTGGTTATGGCTTCCCCATCGGTGGCGTGGTGGCAACAGACATCGACAATGGCGGGGTTATTTCTCCCGGAGGAGTTGGGTTTGACATCAATTGTGGCGTGCGTTTGTGTGCTTTGGATTTAGAACGAAGCGACCTGCGAGATATGAAAAAATTGGGTCGTAGACTACAGGGTAGAATCCCAGCAGGCCCCTCAGCCAAAGGAGGGGTGAATCTATCAGAATCGGGAATAGAATCCATTCTTTCAGAAGGTGCGAAGGCAGCGGTCGAACTGGGCCTTGGGCACCACGAAGACCTAACCTCGATGGAGTCAAATGGATTGCTCGAAGGAAGTGAAAGGGCGTTGACCGAACGTGCGATCAAGCGAGGTTTACAATCGCTCGGAACGCTGGGGTCGGGAAATCATTTCATGGAATTACAAGTTGTAGATGAAATCCTAGATGCTGATGCTGCGAAGGCCTTCGGGTTGCGCCAAGGACAAGTGACTGCGATGATACACACCGGGTCGCGTGGTTTGGGTCACCAGGTCTGTTCGGATCATGTTGCGGATTTGGAATCACGTTACAAGAAAACATCTGCTGGTTGGTACGCAGAAAAGTGGGACATTACATTGCCTGATCGACAGTTGGCAGCCGCACCATTTCATTCCAAAGAAGGGCTGGCCTATTTTGAGGCGATGCAGGCAGCGGGAAATTACGCCTTTGCCAATCGAAGTGCATTGACACAGAGGTTGAGGGATGCTCTTCGTGCACACCTCGGAACAGATGGTGAATTGGAAGTGATTTACGATGTATGTCACAATATTGCCAAGGTTGAGCAGCACGTTGTTCATGGCTCTACATGTAATTGCTGTGTTCACAGGAAGGGGGCAACCCGAGCCCTAGGGGGGGACCACACTGAATTGGCATCCAAATTCAGTGGAATTGGACAACCCGTTCTGATACCTGGTGACATGGGTACTTCGTCCTATGTCTTAGCAGGCCCAATCAGTGGGTCAAATGAGGCGTTTTCATCTTCTTGCCATGGAGCGGGGCGCCAACTATCTAGGACACAAGCTCGGAATTCAATCGATGGACCTGCACTCCGAGAAGAATTGGCGGCAAAGGGGATCGATGTGTATGCGAACACCCCAAATGTGCTTTCGGAAGAAGCACCTGATGCTTACAAGGATGTAGATGAGGTCATACGACTGACAAGTCAGGCTGGACTTGCACGTCCGGTGGCGAAACTACGCCCGTTTTGTGTCATCAAGGGTTGAGTCATGCTTCAGCCTGCGTTTGTTCAGGAATAAGCCCAAACCAATCCACCAAAAAATCTCAAGAGAAATTAGAATGAGTGTGAAACCGGTCCCCGCTTCAACGCTGAATTGATCAACGCCAGTGGTTTCTGTTGCTTGAATCCAAGCTTCTTCAATTTTCATGTTGCTTTCTTCCCATGTGTCACATGGAAATGCCCGCGCGAGGTGCTCCCGCTTGGACTGGTGCTGCTCCAGACTGTACTCCGTCCGCTTCTTCCATAATGATGGTCAGTAACGTATTGACGAGTTTGCGGAGGTCCTCCACCTCCCCTTGCAAACTGGCCATCTCTTTTGCTATCGTCAATCTGCGCTCTTCGCTAGTGCTCATGGTTCCCATCCCATCGTGAGGGATTTCTCCCTCAAACGGCCCATCTAATCGGACCGGTCTATAAAGGAAACGTTTCTGTTAGGTTTCGGAAACCGTTTCGAAACATTTTCGGGAAACGCCAGAAACGGTTTCAGCGTAAAAGCCGAGAAATGATGTCTGCTTTTGTCCCGCTACTGTCCAAGCCCTGTAGTGTCGCAAGTTCAACCAGTTCTGCCTTTTTCAATCGCTTCAGTGATGCCTCACTTGGGCCTTCATCAACCTCTTCAGGGGCTTCTTCTTCGATTTCCAATATCTCTTCAACGACGGGTTCGATTTCCGGTTCAGGTTCGAGTATTGGTTGCACGGGCGTAGAATATTCATCGCCGAATCCTTCTGGAGCAGGTGGTGGAGACGGTTTGGCATACTGTTCAAGGATTTGCTGCGCTGACCAACCTTTGTCCATCCAAGCATTGACCTGATCATCAGTCCAATCAGGCAGAGCTGCGCGGACTTCTGCGACAGACAGTAAACGAGGATCTGGTGTCGATTCTTCGAGTGCCAGAGTATTGCGGCCGGTTTCGACGTAATCGGAAGCTGCCTTATTCAATTCACTGTGTTTCAAGTACCCATTTTGATCCTCGTCATATGAATTGGCGAAGTGGAGGAAGGCTGCTTTGTCGAGAATACCATGTGATTCAATCACGTGCGCAACGGTATCATCATTGAAATCAAGCGGATATTGACTTTCGGGGGTCACTGTCGATTGAGTCAACATGGCTGTGAAATCAACCGCTGCACGATCTAATTCTTCGGCATCGAGGAAGCCATCTCGGTCACGGTCATACTTTCGTGCATGTGCAAGGAAGGCATCCTTGTCATAGATGCCATGCCTTGAAACTGTATTCCACAGTGTATCTTCTTCGTAATCAAGACGGATTCCTTGCGGAGCGCCAAAGGAGGCTTCTTCTTCGTCGCCCCATGCTTCTTCGAGATACTCACCCATCGATTCACTTGGCTTGCGCAACACGATTATGCTGAGCAATGCGACAACGACTACAACCAATATGCCGACAATGGCGATGAGGAAGACGGTTGTCCCCTCAGTGCTTCCTTCTGTATCTGCTACACTCACAGTAAATTCGTTGACAGGGATGAGGTTGTCGGAATCGCCATCGATGTAGATGTACAGTTCAGCGGTTCCCGCCTTCCACGCCTCCCATTCAAACACGATTGTTGCATCCGAATCCAAGGACGTCAAATTGAGTGTTTTGGAATCATGGATTAGCCAATCGCCATCTCTCTGCTCAACCATGGTGATATTGATGCTGCCCCCACGAAGTCCTTGATTGACGAATATGGCCTCAAGTACAACTGACTCTCCATATTCAGGTGCCAACGGTGTGATTGTCCAAGAGGACAATTCTGGAACGAACTCAATAATCTCGAGCAGTGGGTATCGGGGTGCTGTCTCGGTCCCATCACCCTCGAGTGAATTCCCTGCCAAATCAGAGCCTTCGAGCCAAACTGCAATTTGATCCCCTTCCAACAATTTCTCTCCATCGGATGGCTGCATATCGATATTATTTGCATAGTGGGTTTGCTCACCCTGTACGCTCACGAAAGAAAGGTCGCCGACCCCACCAATGCCGAGCCTTGGTAGGCCATTTCGATAAAACTCCCAATGGACCGTTAGATTGGTTTCAGGCATTCCGCCAGAGTCTTCAATGATGACGTCGATTTGGACGGAACTCAACTGATCACTTTCCAAACGCAATAGCGACGAAGTCGGGAATCTAAATTGATCGAAAACAACAGTGGGTGCGTCACTATCGATGATGATGCTCGAATCGGTGTTCGGTATAGATGAGCCTGATCCAGGGACATTTAGAACGGTCAACTCAATCGGTAACTGCTGTGCAGGAGGAGTCCTCTGAGGAAGAACCAGTGGTGCATTGAATAGGCCACCGGATTGTACTTCCACCACCTTCTCAACAACTACGCTACCAACGAGAATTTGGGCCAATACTGAGAGGCCTTGATCGGGAACTATGATGGGGATTGAAGTTTCAGCATACTGAACAATTCCCTCGACGATTAGTTCATCCCCCTCTTGGACATTGAGAACGGTTGCATTACCATCTGAAATCGGTGGTGTCAGGTCGACCAGATCCGTTGCGACAGCGATCAAAACATTGTCCAATCTCCAGCGTAATTCATTGAGGTTGTTGACATTCGCAACGGTTGCCGTATCATCGATTACCGTAACGCCAGGAACGTACCAATTCTGTGATGTAGGTGTATCCCAATCCATCCGGAATGTGATGTCTAGCCTTGATGTGTCTGTGGTCATTGGAGTCACAATTGCAGAGATTGGTTGGACATGACTGTTGGGCACAGTCGAGAGAATGTCCTGTCTCGGATCGTAGTGGAATTGACCAAGGGGTGCGTACGATTGTCCGGCGAGATAAACAGCAATGTCGTCCAATGTTTGAACACCATTGGAATCTTGGATTATCATCGAAAACGTATGCGTTTGACCTGCCAGTAGGTATTCGGCCCAAGTGTCGAGGGCGAAACCTGTGTTTAGTAGAGTGGTTTCTGTATTTTGAGCGGTTTGCAATGTGGCCCAATCGTTTTGCAGACCGGGGCCACCGCCCGTGCCTCCTTCTTGGTAACTATTGCCGGCCCAATCCACACCTTCCAACCACAGGCTGACCTTTGCGTTGAAGCCATTCGTAGCGACTTGTATATTGGAGAACGATATCTGTTGTGAACCGCTGCGTAGAGGATAGAGATTCTCGGTGATTGTCTGATACTCAGAAGCCTGAGCGTAGCCATCCCCATTGGTGTCGTCAACACCCTCGCGCCAGTAATGAAGTGTCACTTCGTCATCGCGATCCTGGGCATCGGAAACGGTGATGTGAACTGTCAACGGATTGATGGGGTCCCAAACGTAACCATTGGCATCGAGTTGCCCTACCGATGTTGAGACGAGGAATGGGCCAGCGACGGGGGCTTCATCATCGATTAGAACGGTCACAATCGGTGGGCTCGTTGTCGAATCGTTTGCCCCTGTGGAACCAGTGATTGGGCCTACGCGACCGATTGTAGGCATGAGTGTGTGGGATTCGGCTGATGTGAGTATGACATCGCCGTAAAACGTCCCATCGCCGTCTGAAACCAATGGCATTTCGACCCCGGATACATTGACAATCATCGCGAAATCACTCTGTAATGGGCGCAAATCAACCGTATTCTGGAAGCGAATATCCCCACTGATCGAGACGTTGTGGTCACTGCGAGAGTGGAATGGATAATCGGGTGAGAATTGGTTGGAAATGTGCCGATTCTGGTTGTCGTATACTTCGAAACTACTGACTTCCAGATCATTTTCGACAGCTTGGCTTCCTGAACCGCCAGACCGGGCTGATGCTGGTGCGATGGCTTCGCCCGTGATGTTTTGGCTGAGGGCCGACCAATCGATTTGCGCGACGTCGTCCCAAGTCCACGAGATTTGGAATTTCCAGCCCACCTCAAGAACACCGGCTGTTTCAGTCACGCTACAGTCCAGTTCCATCGGCGCCTGAGCCTGGCCAGAAATTTGGGTGAAGGTTGCTGTAGTGGAAGGGTTCTCGACTTCAAAGATCAAATTTGAGCCATCTGACGCGGAACCGGTAAGGGTAACCTTGGTGATTGCGTCATTGTTGTACAAATGTCGATGCCGAGTGGTGATTTCAACCACGTCACCATCTGGATACAATGTGTTGGGTACTGTGAATGGATAATTGGTAATCATCAGTTCATGATGGATTCCACCATCAAAGATGACCGCACCGGCATCCGCATTGTAGGTTACTGGAATGTCGACACTCTCGACTGCGCCTTGGTTCACAGAGTCACGCTTGAAATCGACCAACTGTTGAGTGATTCCCGTGACATTTTCAGTGATGGAATAACCGATGGTGACCGCATTGACATCCATATCTACTAGTCCACCTGTGGAAAAATCAAATTCAATGACCCTCCAATCTCGGCCCGTCTGCACTTGGGTGTGCGAGGGTTGAACCATGTTCATATGAGCAATCATCGTCGAAGATAGGCCAGTTGTCGAAAGGCCTTCTGCCAGATTAACCATAGAGGATGAGCCGATTGAAAGTGATACAGTTGATGATGTTGGGTTCGTCAAAGATGTGACTGCAGTGGAGATGGCCGCCGTACGAACAGTCGCATCTTCTGGGATCAAAACAGACACCGATGAGCCTGTAGAATCCACCCGGAAATTTGTCGAAGCAGTGTCTTGAATGTGGTTGACCACTCCTGAAGAAGATGTGGTTTGGTAGAGTAGTTGCTGCCAACCATGAGCGCCATAATTTGTACCTGTCGGGAAACTCCAATCCACAGTTCCATCGCTGGTGATATCGGCGACCGGGTTCACCGCTGGTTGTCCGAATTCACCCTCGGCCCAAAGCGATGAGATGTGTCCACCTGGATTGACCTCGATACGGATGCCAAATCCTGGTTGTGGCTCAGCGAAATTGATGGTTCCAGAAAGCCCGGTTTGCCCTACGGTTGCACCGGTTGCGTCAATGGCGCGAATGGTTACCTGCGAACCGATTCCAGAAAAATCAACGGAGGTGATGGGGCGACTTGAATGTGTAAATTCGCTGTTGATTTGCAAAACTGCCGAACCATTGTTGGTTAGGTTTCCATTCCAAAGATCCAGATTGGGAGATACATCCCAACCATTGCCGGTGCCGCGCGCTTCCATCAGCCGGATAGAGCCCACATGTACTGCATCGATTAGAGGTGTAAGGAATGGGTTGTCTGTACCCATGTTGACCTGTACCCGGATGCTGGGATATGAGTCCTTGTCGAGTCCGTGCAGAGAGACAGGGTATGACAGATTGGAGAAACCATCGATGGTGTTTCCAGAAGTGTCCAAAACGGAGGCTGTTGCCCAAGTATCATCTGGAACCATGCCATCAATATCGATGAATCCACCGCCGAGTGTATCGGTTTGAATTACATCGGAAATCCAATTACCTTCATCATAGAAATAATCGACTTCGAGCCCTACATCATCGATGTACCAGCCTTCGTTGTTCGAGAATGTAAATGTCGAAGGTTCGTATGTAAATCTGAACCAGACTGTTTGACCCGAATAGGCGGTCAAATCAGCAACCTTCGTATCCCAAATATTGTGTGGGCCGAGGCAATTGAATGAGGTCGATACAATGTTGGAACCATCGAAAATTCCGACACTCTGGAGGGTGCCTGTACCCCATGTGTAGCCGGTGGCATCATACCAATTGTTTCCTGGATCAAAATGAGTCCAGGTACTGTTGTCTGTTGAGATGAAAACCGCGCCACCTGAATAACCGACGTCAGCACACATCCAGTGCTCAAATGTGAGACGTGCGCTGGCCCCTGCAGGAATGGTATAGGAAGGTGAATAGAGGTGATCAATCGAGCCGTCATTGGCCGAACCAGCCAAATGTGTACCCAAGCCAAATGGTCCTGAAGGCCAACTAATTGGCCCCATCAATGTGGTCTGAAGTGAACCGTATTCCCAATCACCTGTGGCAGACCACCCTGGAGCCATGGAGGTGGGGGCTGTGGCAAGGCTATTCTCAAATCCATATGAGCCGGTAAGTGCGCCTGCACCGATTGAAATGTAGGCCCAATCATGCGTAGCCCCATTCAATCCACTGGCTACCATCGAGGTGGAATTTGAAAGTGGGTCATCATCCAATATTGAACCGTTGGCAGCGACCACTGAAATTCGATCTACTGTCAAACCTTCCTGATTATCTTGCATCCCTCCGTATTGGACAGAAGAATCTGTGTCCACTCGAATTCGGAAATCGGTCAACCCACTGTTGTGGAATGAAGAAGGAATGGCCAATTCAAGTGTTACGAAGCCATTTGTCTCATCACCATAGAGTGTTCCATTTGGCAACGAATATCCACTACCGGGAATGGCCCCCGTACGGCTCCTACATGCTGTAGTAGTCGCGGTAGAGGAAGATGATATGTCAGTCCATGTATTGCCGTTGGAAGATAATTCTACGCAGAAATTGTCCCACCCTGATCCTTCAAGGTCCCATTCCAAACGAACTTGGATTTCAGAACCGGTTCCCGCATTGGTAAGGTCGACTTGTCCTTCTAGCAACCCTATTGCGTTGTTACTGTATGGACAGGATGTTGCTGTGGCTGAATAGCACCCATGATGCCAGTAACCTGACGCACCACCGACGTTTGAGAGACCCATGTCGTCAATGAACCAGCCGGGACTGGCGCTGCTGTTGGCATCTGTAACAATACGCCAACGGAACTCAATGTTCACTGATGTGTTGATATTGGGGATATTATCGAGATTGAAGGTCTCTTGAGTCCACCCTGTTGCGGTCGTGTCGGTCCAAACTGGGAACGTTGAACTGCTGCTGGGTGTGCCGGAAGGAGTCGAAGTTGCATTCAGCGTGATATTCGAATTGTATCCGCCAACAGGCGCTAACCAGGTCCATGCACCATTGTCAAGTTTGTATTCGACCCACATTCCATCGCTGACGTCGGTATGGCGCCAGTTCCAGAATGTGAGATTGAAATGATTGACAGGGGAAGGAATTGGGACACCTGTATGCAGACTTGCATCGATACCAGATGGAATACTCGAGTTCATCAAAGTCGCTGCAATCAATGATCCAGTATGAGCTGAAGCTGGTTGGTTTCCGTAGGACATCTGCATTGTATTGCCAACTTGTGTACCATTGACCGTAGAAGGGAGGCCTGGTTCCCAAATCGATGTATTGCCCGATTCTTGGATTGTTGATGAATCAAACTGTAAGGATACGGTGCCAACAAATGAGTCCACTTGACTCACAGCACTGTCTGGTTCGATTGACAATCGACCATCAAAATGATCCATTGTAGCGACATTGAATTGCCCCACGGAGAAATTGGTTGTGGTGTCGACTCGCCATTCGGTCCCATTCCCACCGTTCACCATATTGTCTTCAGCGGTCATCCAACCGTCGAGAATGGTTGCATTGCTAGGGACATTCCAACCATCAACTTCGACATCTTGTCCACTTGAGGCGATTTGCGGGGGCCCAATCCAACTGCTGATATCGGCAGCAGCCCATGGTACTGAGGCCATCATGAATGTCAGAAATATGCTGATCATTACCCTGCGGTCACCCTTCATGTCGCCGACTCCTACGGAGTCCTGCGGTGCTTAGACGTTAGAAAGACCTTCGGGGAAACGTTCAGACCCCTAAGGGTCTGGAAAAGAGCCACTGGCGTGAATTGAACACGCGACCTACGCCTTACCAAGGCGTCGCTATACCTCTAAGCCACAGTGGCAGTAAAGACGGCGACCAGCGGCGATAATTTAACCGCTACGCACACCAAATTGTGACCCGATTGATGTGAGATATCGCCATCATGCTCATATCCGAAAGGCTACACGCGGAAACGCTGCCGAGGTCGCATAGCCTGGTATCGCGCGTGACTGGAAATCACGTGGGTTTTCCCGCCGGAGTTCAAATCTCCGTCTCGGCGCCATTTGGCCTGTGCTAATTTACCAAATATTCGACATACAGCCTACGGCTGGTAGAGCATTTCTTAATGCGTGGTTGTCGCACGACACCGTGATGACAGAGGCTCCGCAGGAAGAATCCGGGGCCGAAGACGGCTTGGTTTTCCACGAAGGTTCGCGCCTGACAGACCTCAAAATTGGGCAAAACTTGTCGATCGATTACCCTCGTTTGGAGCCGTTACACCACTTAAAAATCGAGTTGATGTTTCATTTTTACAAGATTCGAACCACCTGGACGTTGTCCCACTGGACGACACTGGCGATTGGATTCGCAGCTGTGATTCTTTCAGGATGGGATTTTGGCATTAATGAATTATCGAGCGGAGGCGATTTCTATTCCATCGGAATCGACCCTAGACAAGAAAATGCCGGTATTTGGAATATCTCAAACGCGGCCTTTGCTCTGGCCTTAATCAGTTTTGGATTATGGGTGATTCTGCTGGTTCGATTGTGGGCAATCTTTCCACTGATGCGGTCCCAAGCGGTCAGCCTGTATGTTGCATTGATCGCAGCAGAATTTAGCCAATATTGGGCTCACGGGTATGATGCAAAATTCCCTTTCGGCGGTGACTCCTTCGCCATCGCCATCACGGTCGTAGGTTTGATACTCATCGCATTCGTTTGTTTCATCTTACAACGTGCAGTCACTGAAACACGCGATGTTCACGTCGAAGAGCGCCATTGGCACCCCGACCCGAGGCAGCGCGAGATTGCCAAGCGTGATCACTCACTCATCGCATGGAGTTTTGCGCTTGTGACCTATTGTGCCCTGGTTTTCATCCACGCATGGTCAGGGGCACACTATGTGTCTGTTCGACAGCCAGGGGATGTCGAATGGTGGGGGATACTCAAGTTCGTTTACACCGTTACAGGGTTGATGCTTGTTTGGCTCATGGTGCATGTTCTCTGGTATCCACAGATCATGCTCGGCAGCGCAGAAATGCGAATCGAATCTGACCGGGCAAGGCAGGTAGGCACCATTCGTGACACCCCTGACACACCCACAGAACAGCCTGCGCGTGCAGGGAAATGTCCTGATTGTGGTGAAATAACTCCTGTCAAAATGCGTGCCAATGGTGAAATTGAGGCATCTTGTGCAATTGACGGATGTAATGGGACTGGTTCCCCCGGTGAAAAGTGCAACGTTTGTGCGACTCGAATTTCTTCACGAGTCATCTGTTTGGCTTGCAGCACCAGTGCGCCAGTAGGAAGTCATTTCTCTGATGATGAGGCTTGGTGAGCGAATGGATATCACCGGTTTTCGAGAGTTGTTTCCGCCCTTAATCGAGGACAACCCGCCCGTTTATCTCGACAATGCATGTATGACCCTACGACCACAAAGTGTAATCGATGCTGTTCAGCACTACTATGCCCGAAACCCTTCATGTGCAGGAAGATCGGTTCACAGATGGGGTATGTCGATATCCCAAACGGTGTCTAGAACTCGGAGGAAATTGGCCGACCACATAGGCGCCAAGGATGCACGCGAAGTCATTTTCACACCCAATGCTACACATTCGATTAACCAAGTTGCTGCAGGTCTAAATTGGGAAAGTGGGGATGTTGTCATCACCAGCGACCGAGAACACAACTCAAATCTTGTTCCTTGGCTTCAGCAATCCCCCTCGGGTGTCAAATTACAAACTGTAAAAAGTCTAGATGACAACCGATTTGACCTTGAAGCCTTTGAAGAAGCATGTGCAAATGCTGGTAACGCCCTCAAGATCGTCTCCTTGGTCCATGTAGGGAATCTCGACGGGGTTGAAATTCCAATCGCTGAGGCTGTAAAAGTCGCTCATGATTACGGTGCTATTGTCCATGTTGATGGGGCACAATCCACCCCCCATATGCCGATTGATATCAAGAAACTTGGTTGTGATCTGTTCTCCTTCAGCCTCCACAAAATGCTCGGACCAACCGGTGTTGGGGCCCTCTGGGGCCGAGAGGAAGTTTTGTCTCAACTCGAACCGATTTGCGCCGGTGGCGGGACGGTTGAGAATGCAACAGCTGAGCAATATTCTCTCCGCTCTATTCCTGATCGTTTGGAAGGTGGCCTGGGACACTATGCCGGTATTTGTGGCACTGAAGCAGCATTGGACTTGCTCGCACGGTACAATATGCAGGATTTTGCTGAACAAGAGGTGCGTATAAACCGAATCATGAGTGAAGGGATTCACCACCTTCCAGGTGTTGAAATCATAGGGCCACAGGATGCGGCTTTACGGGGTGGAATCTGCTCAATAATGCTGGAAAATTTGGACATCCAAAATGTCGGCATTCTCATGGATGAGGTTGGAAAGGTGTTTGTGCGTTCTGGATTGCATTGTGTTAACCAATGGTTTGACACGCAAGGCATCGAGCAAGGAAGTTTGCGCGCATCTGCCTATGCATACAACACTGAAGAGGAAGCGCGCGTCTTTGTCGACACCTTTGGAGAAATTATCGATGGCTTGACCGGGGGGCGATGAACATGGAAGTGGATGCGATTCTCGATAACATGCCAGATGCCCCGGCACAACCCCCTCGCCGAGGAGTCGGTTCTGAAATGAATGTGGAAAGGATTGTTCGTGGTGGAGTCGCATTCTCCCTCTTTGTCGTGTCGATATTGCTCGTAGTCTGGGCGGTTGGTCTCTTGGAAAAGGGGCTCTTGGACCCTTACCCTCCTGCGTTGGCTCAACGCCATCAAGAATTCAAGCAACTGTCGGGTTTTGATAATGTGACAACAAGTGGAGACGGAGTTGAAGTTTGTATCGTCGATACTGGCATAGATCTCAGCCACCCGGATTTGGAACACCTTCAACTCGCTGAAAATCAATGGATGGACTTCATCGACAACCGAGGAGAACCATACG
>Ga0208764_10001573_pt1 | contig 14592 bp, 10 predicted proteins | sample ETNtaG_18_FD_185762 | JGI IMG/M metagenome (GOLD analysis project Ga0208764, IMG submission 185762) | Marine microbial and viral communities from oxygen minimum zone, Eastern Pacific Ocean - ETNP201302SV91 (SPAdes) (version 2) | ecosystem: Environmental > Aquatic > Marine > Oceanic ... | reverse complement strand
AGCAAATATCCACCCAACATTGCGAATGGAATACTTGCCGCGATGAAAGGAACCGTCAATTTTGGGATGTGGTGACCAGCTCGATGAAAGTGCCAAAACGCGATTGCAGCCACCACTAAATTCAGGCACCAAGCGTGTTGTTTGAGCCAGGCAGATTCCATTGCACCATACGTGGTCAACGAAAGAATGGCAAGATAACCCGAAGCCCCACCGTGACCAACACTTGCGTAAAGAGCCGCCACACAAAACAGCGCGAAACAGATGGTAACCAGAACCAAATCCACAACGGGCCGCCCACGCCGTCGAACTCAAACCCATCGTCACCATCGGCTCCTCATGGAGACCTTCGTCACCATCGAGCGTGCACTGTCAATCGTTCGTCAGACCCCCATCCCATTCACAACTGAGATGGTTTCACTGAATCGGGCCCACAATCGAATACTTTCTGAGAATCTACAATCTAAAGTTGATGATCCCCGCTTTGACAATTCCGCGATGGATGGATGGGCGGTCCGCAGTGGGGATGATGAGAGAATTGAGGTCGGCGTTACCGCTGCCGGTGAAGCCGCCACCGAAGTTAGACCAGGAGAGGCCATACGAATCATGACAGGGGCACCCGTTCCAAAAGGAGCAGATTCGATCGTAATGGTCGAAGACGGCATTAATGGGAAAGCCCACACGAATTTCATCCGGAAGCGCGGAGAAAATTTGCGCAAGGGTGAAACCACCCTGCAAGCCGGACAAATAATGACACCTTCAGCGATCTCTCTCGCCGCAACGATGGGCCACGAAACAGTACCCGTCCGCAGCCAACCAAGGATTGCAGTTATCAGCACAGGAGATGAGTTGATTCAACCGGGCCACGAATTGAAAGAAGGCCAAATCTACGAATCAAACTCGTATGGGTTGTGCGCATTATTGGAGAAGATCGGGTGCACCCCGGTACATCACAATGTTGTTGAAGACAGCATCGATGGATTGAGAAATGCACTGAATTCAGTTGATTGCGACGCCATACTAACCAGTGGGGGCGTCAGCATGGGAGAATTTGATTTCGTTCGGAAATTGATGGAAGATGAAGGAAATCTACACTTCTGGAAGGTCGCCATGCGGCCCGGCGGCCCCCCTCTATTCGGCACCTGGAATGGTACACCACTGTTCGGTTTGCCAGGGAACCCCGTTAGTAGCCACTTGGTGTTCACAACGATTGTTGCACCATGGTTGGCCCCAGAAACCCCACTGGTAAAAGAGGTCAGGGTTCGAATGAAAGATCCAGTCAAAGGCGCACCCGGCAAAGTTTGCCTTCGCCGCATCCACATCTCAACAGAGGGCGAGGAACTCATCGGCACCACCCACACTCACCAAGGAAGTGGCAACATTCACTCATTGGTTGCCCACAACGGCGTGACATACCTCCCACCAGATACTGGGGCAAACGCCGGCGATGTTGTCAACGCCCTATGGTTCCATTAGAATGAGTTCAAGAACGAGCGCGCCAACGCCCGAAATATGCCGGGCGATGATGGCTGGATTGTGGTGCGTGGTGCACGCACACACAACCTACAAAATGTCGACGTCAAAATCCCTAGGGGAAAGTTTGTCGTCGTCTCAGGAGTATCTGGCTCAGGAAAATCAAGTCTTGCATTTGACACACTGTACGCTGAGGGTCAACGCCGGTATGTAGAGAGCCTCAGCTCCTATGCCAGACAATTCCTCGGCCAGATGAAGAAACCGGATTGCGACAGCATCGAAGGCCTTTCACCCGCGATTAGTATCGATCAGAAACAGGGTAGCCACAACCCCCGCTCAACCGTATCAACAGTCACTGAAATCATGGATTATCTTCGATTACTATGGGCCCGAATAGGCCAACCCCATTGCCCCGAATGTGGCATCGAGGTCGCAAGGCGAACCGTCCAGGAAATCGTTGACGATGTGATGTGGTACTACGAAGGACACGGCATTTGTGTGTGGTCCCCAGTCATTAGAGATCGCAAAGGCACCCATGCGGATTTATTCTCAAGTCTAACAGAACAAGGATATCTCTTCGGCCGCATCAATGGCCGCGAAGCCGAATTTGAAAACCCACCCACGTTGGAAAAGAATCTCCGCCACGATGTCGATGTACGAATCGACCGTATGCGCCTCAACCGGAGCAACCGCCAACGGCTGACAGAATCGATTGAATCAGCACTACAATTGGGTGGTGGTGGACTTGCAATCGAATCCTTTGAGGCACCAAAGGCCGACGCGAAACTATCCGAGGGATCGAAAGCCAAAGAAACGGCCATGGGCACAACCACCCCTTATTCAGAAGAATTTGCATGTCCTACACACGGCGCATTTCTACCAGAGATGAGCCCCCGTATTTTTTCATTCAACAATCCATTGGGTGCTTGTCCAGAATGCCAGGGTTTGGGGGTCCAACGTAGGTTCAGTCACGACCTATGTATGGATGAAAGCGCAAGTGTTGACGATGGATGTGTTTACCCATTTCGAAGATCAATGATGTCAGGCTGGTACAAATCCCTCATGCGCCAAACCTGTACCCATTATGGAATAGATATCCACACCCCAATACAAGATCTGGATGAAGACTCTCGTGACATTATATTGTGGGGCAGCGGATCAACTTCCATCCAATACGAATTCACGAGCAAAAAAGGGTCCTCATACCAAATGAACCGGCCATGGGAGGGTGTATTTGCGCGATTGGAGAGAACCTTCACTGAAACCACGAGCGAACGAACCCGCAACAGACTCCTATCCTACATGACGGATGAGCCATGCCTTGCTTGTAATGGCGCCAAATTGAATCCAGCGGTTCGTGGCGTATTTGTGGGTGGTACAAACCTACCCACATTCAACGGCTCTAGTGTATTGGACGCCCTTGCGATCACCCAAATTTGGTCAACAGGAGAAACCGACAAAGAATTTTGGAACGAGATAGAGCGAGACCCCCCCACACTAGGGGATATCCGCGCACTAGATGAAAGAGAGATGTTCATCGGTCGAGAAATCATCAAAGAAATCGGCAACCGCTTGCGCTTCCTCGCACTCGTCGGCCTGGATTACCTCACATTGGATCGTCGCGCAAACACCCTCTCTGGTGGTGAGAGTCAACGAATTCGTTTGGCCACACAAATCGGCACGCGCCTAACCGGTGTGATGTACGTTCTCGATGAACCGAGTATCGGCCTACACAGTCGAGACAATGCACGCCTCTTGTCCACACTTCGTGAATTGTGTGATTTGGGTAATACACTCATCGTGGTTGAACACGATGAAGCTACACTTCGTCAAGCAGATTGGTTGGTGGACATCGGCCCCGGTGCTGGCAAAGCAGGGGGCCGAATCGTATCCAGCGGGTCACTCAAGAAACTACTACGAACGAAAGACAGCATTACAGGATCATATCTCTCTGGTAAAAAGTCGATTGCAACCCCTGAAGAAAGGGTTGTACCAAACGGCCACTCAATCGAAATTCGTGGCGCCCGACTCAACAATTTACAAGACATCGATTTGGAAATACCCCTGGGGTGCATGGTCGCTGTGACAGGTGTATCAGGGAGTGGTAAGAGCAGTTTGGTTACAGGCACACTCGCTCCCGCACTTCAACGAGATCTCAATGGCGCAGAAACCACACCGGGCCCCCTCCGTAGTATCACGGGGCACGAGGAGTTAGACAAAACGATCGTCATCGATCAAGCCCCAATCGGTCGCACACCACGCTCTAACCCAGCCACTTACACTGGCGTATTCACGCCCATTCGCGAACTATTCTCCCAAACACCCCTGTCCAAGGAACGCGGTTACGCCCCCGGCCATTTTTCATTCAACGTGAAGGGCGGCCGATGCGAAGCTTGCAAAGGCGGCGGCTCGATCAAACTCGAGATGAACTTCCTCCCAGATGTGTGGGTGGTGTGCGAAATTTGCAAGGGCGCAAGGTATACTCGCGAAACCCTTGAAGTTGCTTGGAAGGGACGAACGATATCCGACATTCTGCAAATGAGTGTCGCTGAAGCGGTGGAATTTTTCGCCAACCAACGAAAGATCCATCGTATTTTGAAAACCATTGACGATGTTGGTTTGGGATACATCAGACTAGGGCAACCCGCAACCACACTCTCTGGTGGTGAAGCACAACGTGTGAAATTGGCAACCGAACTCCATCGGCCCGCCCACAGACCGACCGTGTACATTCTCGACGAACCAACGACAGGCCTCTCTATGGCAGATGTGGATCAACTCATCCAGGTTCTTCTTCGCATCCGTGAAAACGGACACACAGTCGTCATTATCGAACATAATCTCGACGTCGCAAAATCGGCGGACTGGATCATTGATTTGGGTCCAGAAGGCGGTGACGGCGGCGGTGATGTGGTAGCGATCGGAACCCCAGAAGAGGTTGCAAAAAACTCCAATAGTTACACCGGACAATTCCTTTCTACCCAACTCAGCAAGCCATGAACCCCTTCCGGTTTGTTCAAGGACGGCCATCAAAAGCCGCCTCCCCGTAGGGGGAGGCGTATGGGGGACTTACCAGTTCATCTGATTGAGGTCACCCCTAGAGAGTTGCCCGGCCTTCAGGATACGAGGGGAGAGAGTATCCGCAGCATGCTTTCGGCGGACCACGGACTTTCCGTTGGCAAGGTCCGTTCTATCACAGGGTACCAAGTGAAAGCCAAACTTTCATCTGTAGAATTACTACAGAGCCTGCAGGATTTGTTTACAGATCCAATCATTGAACAAGGTTCAGCCAACAACAGCCTCCTCGATAACGATGAAATTTTCCCAGATCCCCCAGATTTAGCCATCATGGTTGGATTCAAACCAGGGGTCACCGACAACGCGGCACAGGCAGCATTGGATGGATTCCACACATTGTTTCCCGAACAAACGGAAGCGCAAATTGCGACAACGATGACTTACATGTTCTGGGATTTACCATCTGACATCGATGAGAAATGGCTGGCAATGACTCTTCACAACCCAATGATCGAAAGAGCAGCCATGGCAACCTCCACCCACTGTTCCAACGCCGTTTGGCCGCAACTTTCCTTCCCAGACCGCCCATCGGTGAAATTTGAACCACCAGCTACAATTGATTTAGAGGTCGATGACAAAACCCTCGTTCAGATCTCAGAAGATGGCCTACTTGCACTTAATTTGGAAGAAATGCAAGCGGTTCAGGCCCACTACCGGGACCCCGAAATTCAAGCGACCAGGACTGAATTGGGCCTACCCCCAACGGCCCCGACCGACGTTGAATTAGAGTGCCTTGCACAAACATGGTCTGAACACTGTAGCCACAAGATTTTCGCCGCGAAAATACACCACGTCGATACCGAAACTGGGGAAGATAGTGAGATCAATTCCCTGTTCAAAACACACATCATGCAACCTACACTGGATATGCAAAAACAGGTGGATTGGTTGCTCAGCATCTTCCATGACAACTCTGGCGTCATTGAGTGGACAGATGAGTGGAGCCTCTGCATCAAGGCTGAAACCCACAATTCTCCGAGTGCACTAGATCCATTCGGTGGCGCCATGACAGGTATAGTCGGAGTCAACCGGGACATTCTCGGCACTGGTTTAGGCGCCCGCCCGATCGCCAACATGGATGTGTTTTGCTTTGGCCCACCCGATTTCGATGGAGATTTACCCGGCGGCCTTTTCCACCCATCCCGCGTCCTTAGGGGGGTCCATGCAGGCATTCGAGCGGGCGGCAACGAATCCGGCATTCCTACAGTCAATGGTGCGATTGTATTCGATGATCGCTACATCGGAAAACCACTCGTCTATGCGGGAACGGTCGGCATCATGCCACGCCGTTTACCAGATGGCCGCGAAAGTCACGACAAGACCCCATCTTCAGGCGACATCGTCTACATGCTTGGGGGTCGCGTCGGTAGCGACGGCATTCACGGCGCGACCTTCTCCAGTTTGGAATTGACCGAAGAAAGCCCGAGCAGCGCCGTTCAAATCGGCGACCCAATCACCCAGAAGAAAATGGTCGATATGGTGCTTGAAGCCCGCGACGCAGGACTCATCCAAGTCATCACAGACAACGGCGCAGGCGGCCTTTCAAGCAGTGTGGGAGAGATGGCCGAACTCACAGGCGGGGCTGTATTGGACCTCTCCGTTGTGCCCCTCAAGCAACCAGGTTTGTCACCATGGGAGATCTTGGTATCTGAGAGCCAAGAACGGATGACCGTCGGTGTAACTGAAGAAAACATACCCGCCTTCGAAGCCCTAGCAGCATTGCATGAAGTCGAAGCCACTGCCGTGGGCACCTTCACCGACAGTGGAGCATTCATCGTCAAGCACGGTGAAACCACAGTAGCTCACCTGCCCATGGATTTCATGCACGATGGATGCCCACAACTCAAACTTGAGAGTGAGTGGAAAGCACCAGTTCACAAGGACCCGATTTACCCTGAAGTCAATGAAAATGAAATGGGCAAAATCTTGCAACGAATTCTCGCTAGGCCCAATGTCGCCAGCAAGGAATGGTGGGTACGACAATATGACCACGAAGTCATCGCACAGTCAGTCATCAAACCATTCTGTGGCGTCAACCACGATGCCCCTGGTGATGCAGCTGTAATCGCCCCACTACATGGAGACACACGGGGCGCAGTCGTCTCTTGTGGAATCGTCCCTCGATATTCGGATATTGATGCGTATGCGATGACCGCCGCAAGCATCGATGAAGCGGTCCGGAACGCGGTATGTGTCGGCGTTGATTTGGACAAGATCGCCGGCCTCGACAATTTCTGCTGGCCCGACCCAATCGAAAGCGAGAAGACCCCCGATGGTCGATTCAAACTCGCACAATTAGTTCGAAGCAACCGAGCCCTCGACGATGTTTGCAGAGCTTACAACCTTCCTTGCATATCAGGCAAAGACTCGATGAAAAACGATGCCAAATTGGACGGTAAGAAAATTAGCATCCCCCCCACATTACTCTACACCGTTCTTGGAGATCACCAAGATGTCCGAAAAGCGGTCTCAAGCGATTTCAAAGACAAGGGTGATGTGATCTACCTGCTCGGTGAAACACATCAGGAAATGGGTGCAAGTGAATTGAGTTACATGCTTGTAGAGGAGACTGGCGGCGGTATTGGAAACGATGTCCCTCAAATTGACACCACCCGCAATCTGGCACTATATCGGGCACTGACTGCGGCGATGGATAAGGGACTGGTACGCAGCGCACATGATTGTAGCGACGGGGGTCTAGCCGTATCTGTCGCCGAGTGTTGCTTTGGCTGCGATGGAGCAACCTCGATCGACCTAGATGCACTCATCGATGAAAACACAGACACATGGGCTGTTTTGTTTGGAGAATCTCTTGGAAGAATACTCGTCTCCGTGACACCAGAAAACGCCACCGGATTTGAATCTGCAATGCAAGGCCACGCCATTACCAATATTGGAATTGTAGGCGATAAGAAGAACTTGAAATTTCACTACGACGGAAAAACAATTCTCAAAACACCCCTGTCCAAATTATTGGATGCGTGGAAAGACACACTGAACATGGGGGGTGAGCACTGATGGCTGAAACGGTACGGGTTGCGGTTTTGTATGGATTCGGCATCAATTGCGACCGTGAAACAAAAGCGGTCTTTGAGATGGCCGGGGCCCAGGCCGATCGCATCCACGTGAACGAATTGGTCAACGGTGACAAGACACTTGCAGACTACCACATCATGGCCGTTCCAGGCGGCTTTTCCTTCGGGGACCACCTTGGTAGTGGACGACTCCTCGGTAACCGCCTACGATTTGGAATCAGGAACATGGTCCAAGATTTTGTCAAATCAGGAAAGTTAGTCATTGGTATTTGCAATGGATTCCAAGTTCTGGTGAAGATGGGCCTGTTACCGGGCGATGAAGAGGTTAGTTTGAGTCAGACCGCAAGTTTGACTCTGAACAACACAGGTCATTACGAGGATCGATGGGTACATCTCGAATTCGACCCAAACAGCCCCTGTGTGTGGACCCGGGGCCTTGAGCGCATACGCGTACCCGTTCGTCACGGAGAAGGCAAATTCGTCACAAGTATCGACGCGAACCTGGATCAATGGGCAGAAAATGGCCAACTTGTCGTTCGCTATGTAGACCCAAACGATGCATACCCCAGCTCCGGCGACGAACCACTTCCGTTCCCCATTTGTCCCAATGCAAGTATGCGAAACATCGCAGGAGTTTGCGATCCAACCGGACGAGTGTTCGGATTGATGCCCCACCCAGAAGCAAATCACAGCACGTGGCTGGGTGCAACATGGACGCGCGAATTACCTGAGCACGGTGAAGGCGAAGGGATGGTAATCTTCCATAACGCCGTCAATTTCGCCAAAGAAAACCTATGATTCTAAATTATAGGCGTGCTTTACAACCGAACACCATGCAACCACAACAAGGCCAGATGGTACAGGGTTTCTCGGACCCGCAAGCAGCAGGACAACCGACAATGGTCGGCGGACAATACGTTATCACCGTCCCTCAACAATCTCCAGCACCCACTTGGATGGGCGTTATTATGATCATATACGCACTTGCCATGGTGGCATTGGGGGTAATTGACCTGGCCAATGAAATGCAAGAAGGCATTTACATGGTTAGCCAAGTAGTGAGCGTTCTTGTTGCACTGACCATTGGTGTTGGTGGTTTTTTCACCTTCCAGAGAAAGAAGATGGGTGTTTGGATGGGTCTTGGCGCGGTTGGCCTTTCAACCGTGATGGGCATCATCGTCTCAATGTCCGCTCGCAGTGACGTTGCAGAAGCATCAGAGGCGGCCGGAGACATCGTAGGCGGACTGGGCCTCATTGTCACATTGGTTTGTAACGCATTCTGCGCATTGATGATCGCGATTCCATTGATGGCCACAGGTAGCAACCTTGAGTGAATCCCCATCAACGCCATTATAGGCCAGTTGTTTGAGTGCGAATCATGCAACCCCAAGAAGGACAAATGGCACAAGGATTCTCTGACGCACCGGCGACTACGATGGGCCCCGGTGGCCAACAAGTGATGGTAATGCAATCTCCAAGCTCATTACCGACTGTAGTGGGGGTACTTTTCGCAATTTTCCAAGTTCTTGGGATTTTGGGGGGACTTGCGATGGTCTTTGGCGGCGCGTTGATTGGAGGTATCGGTGGAGAAGAAGCCGCCGCTGCAGCCGGTATTGTTGCAGGCATTGGAGCCCTCATCCTACTTCTTTCAGGTGCAGGAATGTGGGGTGGTGTAATGATTGCTCAGCGTAAGAAATTGGGAATCCATATTGCATGGGGCGTCATTGCAGCCGGTAGCGTCCTCAGTATATTGGCCAGTGTTCTCGGCGAAACGCCAATTGATGTAGCGGGCCTTGGGTGCAATGGTATTTGCGCACTCTTTGTTGCATTACCATTGATGATATCCAGTGCCAGCCAGCATATGGAATGATGACATCAATCGTCGAGAAGGTCACCAATACCTTCGACAGCATCGCTGAACTCATCCCGTTTCGCTTTGCGTTCAGCCATCATCTCATCGATGAGAACATCCTTCATGTCCTTAGGTACATCTTGCGTTGCCACATTGGCGGCCACACGATCCGTTAGTTCCGCATCCTCCCCCGATCTGTCGGACCGGTCCACTTCCTCAATATCCCGACTTGGAACAGTCCGTTTTCCAACATGCTCAACTTTTACCTCATCTATATCATCGGACATCGACTTTGCAACCTCTGAGCTTGGCGGCGCATCTTTCCAAGGACTTCTGTTGGCCATATCTCGAATCAGCGACCCCTTCCCCTTCTCTCGGTCTGCATCAAATCGAGCCTCCATTTCTTCTTGGGTCGCCGCCATCTCGGGCATTTCCTTGTCGTGATCTGAGATTTGTCTCACAAACCCCCTCTTTCCTACAGAGGGCTGCTTTGCTTGCGAAACCCGATAGGCTGCAACAGCCTCTTTCCAGAACAACATGAGAATGAGTCCAGTGACTACGAAAAGTACCAGAAGGGCATTGTTCATGTGACCACCAACCCTTGAGGTACAAAGACCCATGATGAAACATGCCCTTCCAAGAACCCTCAAAGAGGAGCATCTATTGGAACCGACCATCGCCATGGATGGAAACAAGAAGCCCCGCACCGATTTGGTTGAAGACGATCCCTTCGCAAGGTCTGTGAGACCCATATCTCATGGCAAAGCCAGAGACGACGGTAGTTGGCGTGCCCAAACAGGCCCAAGGGTGGTCCAGGTGCAATTCAGCCCCTTCAGTCGCGGCTTTACCCAAGCATTCCGCCCCGCCCCAGTTTTGCACACGGGTTCGTTTTGGCATTTCTCAAAAACCGAAATCAAAGACCTCGCCATCTCACTGGCGGCATTTTCACTAGGACTTTCTTTCATGTTTCATGGAGGTATATTGGGCGAGATGATGAGCGCGGGACCATCACTCGCAGTCACGATTCCATTGATGTTCATGCTTGGATTGGTTGCCTTTGGCCCCGCATTCATCATCCATGAATTGGCTCACAAATTTGCCGCTCGTCATTATGGCTGCTGGGCCGAATTCCGAGCCGATCCAGGGGGCCTCAAAACTGGAGTCCTCATCGCTTTCTTCATCGGATTCTTGTTTATGGCCCCAGGTGCAGTCATGGTTGCAGGAAACGTTTCCCGAAAGCAGAATGGAATGATCGCCTTGGCTGGCCCGGCTTCCAACCTAGTCCTATGGGGCATCGGTTTGCCCGCATTCATTTTGTTCCAAACCGGAGTTTTGGGCACAGTTGTGCTCTATTGGATGGTTGCGAATTCAATACTGGGGGCATTCAACATGTTGCCCTTTGGTCCATTGGATGGTAAGAAAATCAAGAATTGGTCCGAACCAGTATTCTGGTCATTCATCGCAATCTTTGCGAGCCTCGTCTATCTCACATTATTCTCCGACGTCCGCGCCCTACTCGGCGTCTGATTACAAGTAAGAATTCAGGATGGGCTGATGATCGAGGTGCAGGAACATCATCGTTCCATACCACGTCATCAAGTCAATTGAATCCACGAGATTTTGAGTTCCCGTTCCGTAATCATTCTCCATCCAGTATTCCATCTCTTCAACAGTATCACACGTTTGATGATAGCAATCGTAACCATCAACCAATCCACCGAAACCAACAGTCACCGTCCCAATTTCTTGGAATGAAGCATGATCACTTCGAGCGGTCGTAGCTTCGTTGACGATGACCCCTGGCTCACCCTTCGCTGCCCAATCCGCCTTCAATTCACCATTGAGTACAGCCAACTGTTCTTCGACACCCAACGCATCGCCAGCCAACCATTCTGCAAGATAGACCATTTCGGGCTGGTTGATGGTATTCTCATCGGTATCCGGCCCGATGTAAACCCGGAACGGCCAATTTTCTGAACTGGCGGGATACGACCCATCGCCATTGTTGTCGGTCCGGTCAGAAGGTGTTCCATTGCCAGGCCAATTCACTCCACCCATGTCGATATTGATGTAATTGGTAATCTCAATATCATCAGGGAGGTCGTGGACCCAAGCGATACTTCCTCGCTTACCACCCTCCTCACTGCTCCAGAAACAGAACACAATACCTCGCCGGGTTGGAATGTCGAACAAAGCCTGTGCCATATTCAGATTGACAGATGTGCCCACGGTGTTGTCGTAAGCACCCACCCTTGTACCATATCCACGCGGCGTTCCCGATGACGGATCGTTGATGATCACCATGGGTGCAATATCAAAGTGAGAACCAATCACCATCCATTCATCAGGGAACTCATATCCTTGCTTGTAAGCACAGATGTTGTACGCTTCGGGGTTACTTTCTGTATATTGAAATCGATGATGTCGAACATCATCGTATCCATATGATTCCAATTCCGCCTTGACCCAATTGGCAGCATCTTCGTACGCAGGGTTACCCTGTCCCGCCCAGCGATCCAAGTATCCGACCGCCAAGTCCACATCCAATGGTGACAAACTGTCATCGGTGATGAAGGAAAGAGTGTCATAGGTCCGCTTTCCAGCAACCAAACCCGTACTGTGCAGCCCACCCTCTTCTACTGGTACATTTGCAGCCATTGGGCGCTCAATTGCTGCAAAGCGAACAGAAACCGCGCCCCCGGTCTTCGTGCTGTTGGAAAGTTGGGCCAACCCCCCCTCGCGCTCCGAATCCACAATTTCGACACCTCGTGTCGCTCCCATGCCACCGGCAACCCACGTTGACCACGACACATTACCCTCTCGTATCGGAAAGAAATCCCGTCCCGGCTCACCGAGTAGGACAGCAAAATCAGCAGTTCGTGGCGGGATTAATATCGTAATTTCATCTTCTTGGTCCTCACCTAAATCTAGGATAGTCCCATTCTGGATGTACCCTGTATCTGGTTGAATCACTAAGTATGGAATTAGAACCCTCATCGCCTTGTCAGCATGGAAGTGAACACTTTGGAAAATACCCGCAGTCAAGGGTTCGGGCGAGATGTCGAGGTCGTTTGCAGAAGGCAACCCTTCACTGTCATCACCAAAACAACCCTGAATGCTCGCACTCAACATGAGGAGCACCAGTACGACAGACAGTGGAGTCCTGCGCATCGTTTCGGCGAATCATGGCGCATTGTTGAAACCACCGCTCTCTCGCGCTAGCGCGTGTGCGTAGGTCGCGAAGCGACCTATCAGTAAAAAATTGAGCAACAGGTCAAACTTCCATCCGCCGCTCGAATGTGGGCCATATCGACACTTCGAGTTGTGAACCCTGCTCCTTCCAATACCAGTTTTGTTTCCGGATAGTCCGCTGAAATGATCACATTTCCATTTTCAAATCCAATGACGTTTGCAGCATACGACTCTTCGTTAGGAACCCACAACAATTCAACCCCCTGCTCGACGAGTGGTGCAAATTGCTCAGGGGTCAGATGACCCTCGGCAGCAATCAATACCCCCGGCTTTGGCGACGAACAAACAGTCGTCAAATGCAGGGTTGAAGCAGGAATATCGAACACCATTACATCAAAACCACGACTCTTGGCCACTTCTTCAAAAAAGGCCACCGCAGCATCATTTGTTCGAGTAGAACGCCCAACCAAAAAACGATCATCAAAGGAAATCACATCCCCTCCATCCAGGGTCGTACCTTCTGGCATTTCGATGACTTCGAGATGTTCACCAAGCGCCTCTCGAACAGCAACCTGCTCCCCCTCGCGCGAAGGGTGACCCATGAACGGAATGACAACAGCACCCCCGACGACAACAGCCGTATCTTCAACGAACGTACAATCGGGGTGCCCACTCAATCCAGGCAACATCAAAACATCCACACCTTGCTCCTGCAGAGCTGAAACATAATCAGCATGCGCAATTCGGGCGTGTTCAGCATCAGGTTTGTGAGTACCAAAATAGGATGAGATGGCCTGGTCGAAGTTTGAAGACACCTCCCGGACAACAGCCCGGGCACGCTTTCGATGACTCCATCCGGCGCCCATCAGATAGAGTCCGAACGAACAGGTCACATAACCGTTCGCGCTCAGCAAACAGGACGCTAAACCCCGAATATAGGATGTTTTTAACAATAAAACTTCTAAGAAGTGGAAAAGAGATGGTGCAGAGGGCAGGATTTGAACCTGCGAACCACTGAGGACTAGGACCTCATCCTAGCGCCGTTGACCAAGCTTGGCAACCTCTGCAATAGCATCCCAGCGACCGACCACTTTCTTATCAAAGCGACGGGGTGAAAACGGCCATTTATCCAGCCACCCTTCTCAAGTAGGGGTGTCGCCCCCCGCCCCACTAGATGACCACCGAACGCATCCCCATGGGTCGCATGTTCATCGATGATGAAATGCTGGAAGCCGCACAACGGATTCTAGCCTCTGGTCAGTGGATTAAGGGCCCAGAATCGAAAGCATTCGGCGCGGAATGGGCAGAATACTGCGGCGCATCGGGTGGTACTCCATGCAGCAATGGTTCAGTGGCCTTGATTGCAGCACTACACGCATTAGAGGTCGGTCCTGGCCACGAGGTCATTGTACCCAGTCACACCTACATTGCAAGTGCGACTTGCATATCCTTGGTAGGTGCCACCCCTGTATTTGTCGAAATCGAGGAAGATTACTACACACTGGACAAAGAAGCCGTCGAACTTGCCATTACACCTCGGACTAGAGCAATCATCGCCGTCCATCTCTATGGCCAACCAGTTGATCCTGAAATTTACAAGATGGCGTGGAGACACGGCCTCGCGGTGATTGAGGATGCGGCACAGGCCCATGGCGCCTCAATTAACGGCAAGCGCGCAGGATCATTTGGTGATGTTGCGACCTTCTCCTTCTTCCCAAGCAAGAACATGGCTGTGGGGGGAGATGGTGGTGCAATTCTCGCCAACCACGACGAGGACTTACTCCAACGCATTTCGACATTTATCGATCATGGACGCTCCGACAAATATCGTAACGATATGCTGGGCACCAATTTCCGACTTTCAGAGATTCAATGTGGAGTGGGCCGAATTCAACTCAAACACCTCGATGGATGGGTTGAGCGAAGAAATGAAATCGCTGCGAGATATTCAGCAGCATTTGCCAA
>Ga0208764_10001572_pt1 | contig 14594 bp, 12 predicted proteins | sample ETNtaG_18_FD_185762 | JGI IMG/M metagenome (GOLD analysis project Ga0208764, IMG submission 185762) | Marine microbial and viral communities from oxygen minimum zone, Eastern Pacific Ocean - ETNP201302SV91 (SPAdes) (version 2) | ecosystem: Environmental > Aquatic > Marine > Oceanic ... | reverse complement strand
TTCAAATATTGCATCTATTTCGACAGCAACACCAAGTGGTAAAGAATTCGTACTTACAGCGGCTCTAGCATGCTTTCCAGCATCTCCAAAAATTGTAGATATTAATTCAGAAGCAGGGTTTATAACTTTGGGTTGATCTTTAAAGTCATCAGTCGAATTTACAAATCCAGTAATTTTTATACAACTTTTTATTTTTTCTAAATCACCACCAACAGCTTTTTTAGCTTGTGCTATTATATTGATTGCACAAAATTTGGCAGCTCTTTGTCCATCTTCAATTGATAATTCTTTTCCAATTTTTCCTTTTATAGGATTTCCATCTTTATTAATTGGCAATTGACCTGATATAAAGATTAATTTACCAACTTTTTTAAATGCTACATAAGCACCTACTGGATCAGGGGCGTTCGGAATTTCGATTCCTAAGTCTTTTATTTTTTTTTCTATACTCATTTATTTCCTTTTCTTCTTTTTATTTCTATCATATTCTTTTCTTTTCTCAATTAAAATTAAAGCATCATCCATTGTTATTTCAGTTGGGTCTTTTTCTTCAGGTATTGTAGCATTGATAGATTTATATTTAATATAAGGACCAAACTTTCCTTTCATTACTCTTACAGGTTTTTTATCTTCTGGATGTTCACCTAAATGCTTAATTTCTGATGAAGAAACTCTACCAGGTTTAGCCTCAGCTATCATGGTAACAGCTCTATTTAACCCAATAGTAAATATATCCTCAACAGATTCAATTCTTGCAGATTTATTTTCGCATTTTAAATAAGGTCCAAATCTTCCAGAATTTAATGTTATGTCTTTTCCTGTATCAGGATGCTGACCGATTATTTTAGGCAATGAACATAAAAAATTTGCTCTTTGCAAGTCAATAGAGTCGATTGAGATACCTTTTGGAATTGAAACATTTTTGAAATTATTATTATCTTTTTCTTTTTTTTTCTTACTCTTTTTAGTTTTTTTACTTTCTTCATCAACAGTTTCAGGTATTTTTTCATATTGAATGTATGGACCAAATCTTCCTACTTTTAAGTGCATATCATTACCATTAACATGCTTTCCAATTAATTTTGGTTCTGCTAATTGTGATTGCTGTGCAGCCTTTGCTTTTGATAAAGGTCTGGTAAATTTACATTCTGGATAATTAGAACAACCGATAAAAGCACCGCCACGGAAACTATTTTTCAAACTTAATTGCCCATTCACGCAAAGCTTGCATTTTCGATCAATATTACCATCATTATCTCTTTCAAATATTAAGGTTCCTAGACTATCATTCAATAAATCCAAAACTTCTCTTGTTCTTTTTTCCTTAACCTCAGTAACGTTTTTGTTAAAGTCCTTCCAAAACATTTCTAAAACCTTAATCCATCCTTCTTTTCCTGAAGTGATTTCATCTAATTGATTTTCTAATCCAGCGGTAAAATTATAGTCTACATATTTAGAAAATAGCTTTTCTAAAAAAGCTGTAATTAATTTACCTCTATCTGTAGGATGAAACCTCTTATTTAAAATTTCAACATACCCTCTAGTAGATATTACAGAAATAATACTTGCGTATGTAGAAGGTCTTCCAATACCTAATTCTTCAAGTTTTTTTACTAAACTCGCTTCCGAATATCTAGGTGGTGGCTGTGTAAAATGTTGTTCATCTATAAGATTTTCAGTATTAACAGGACCGTTCGACATTTTGGGTAAAATGTTATCACTATCTTCTTTTTTAGGATCTTTATAAATTTTTAAATAACCATCAAACTTAATTACCGATCCAGTAGTTTTTAAAATAGTTTCTTTTTTATCAGATGAAATTGTAATTGTATTTCTATCAAATTGTGCTGATTGCATTTGAGAAGATAAGGCTCTACTCCAAATTAGATCATACAATTTATACTGATCTGGACTTAAATATTTTTTTACATTTTCAGGTGATTTATTAATATCAGTAGGTCGTATTGCTTCGTGAGCTTCCTGGGCATTCTTTGCTTTTTTACCAGAATAATTTAAAGGATCTTTAGGAAGGTATTCTTTACCATATTCATTTTTAATAAAATTTCTAAAGTTAGATACAGCTTCTTCTGAGATGTTTGTTCCATCAGTTCTCATGTATGTAATTAAACCTATAGTTTCGCCATCAATTTCAATTCCCTGATAAAGTTTTTGAGCAATTTGCATTGTTCTAGATGCCCCCAAACCTAGTCTACCAGAGGATACTTGTTGTAGTGTTGATGTAGTGAATGGACCCGAGGGATTTCTGCTTACAATTTTTGATGATATATCAGAAATATTAAATTTCATTTTTTTAATTTGTTCAGCAGCAGCATTAATATCCTCTTTATTTTTAAAAGAGAATTTTTCAATTTTGTTTCCCTCTAACTGTGAAATATTAGAAGTTACTATATTATTACTTTTGTCCTTAAAGTTTACTTTTAAAGTCCAAAATTCCTTAGGATTAAACAATTCAATCTCATGCTCTCTTTCGGTAATTAATTTCAAAGCAACGGATTGTACGCGTCCGGCAGATTTAGATCCTGGTAGCTTAGTCCATAAAATAGGGGAGATATTGAATCCTACTAAATAGTCTAATGCTCTTCTAGCCATGTAAGCGTCGACTAAGAGAGGTTCTATATCTCTAGGATTTGCTATACCTTTCATTACAGCTTTTTTTGTAATTTCATTGAAAACAACTCTTTCTATCTTCTTATCTTTTAATAATTTTTTTTGATCTAATACTTCTTTCACATGCCATGCGATAGCTTCACCTTCTCGATCAGGGTCAGTTGCTAAAATTATTTTACTTGAGTCTGCCGCAGTATCAGTTATTTCTTTTAAATACTTTTTTGAAAAAGAATCAATTTCCCAAAGCATTTGAAAATTATTTTCTGGATCCACAGACCCATTTTTTGAAGGTAGATCTCTTATATGACCATAACTGGCTAAAACTTTGTACTCTTTTCCAAGGTATTTATTTATTGTTTTTGCCTTCGCGGGACTTTCTACAACTACTAGGTTCATTTTTTTTCCTTATGAAACTTTAGTGTCAAATTAAATTTGGTTTGTCAAATTAAGGATTGGAAATAATGTAAAAAGTGGCTGTTTACTTAGATTTTTATTTTATGTTCAGTTTTATTTTTAAGGTTAAAAATATTTTTTCTGTGGGTAAATATAATTAAAATAAAAAAGATGAAGAGTATAAATTTTAAATCTTCATCAACAAACATTTTAGGATTAATAGATTGTAAAGCTGTATCCTTAACAAAAGCTACAATGAACACAGTCAATGATGAAAACATTGAAGATACAGATGAATATTTAAATATTAAAGATACAATCAACCATGTAAAAATAAATAATAAACTTAATTGAACAGATAGTGCAAATAAAATACCCAGGTATGTTGCTACACCTTTTCCTCCTTTAAATTTTAACCAAATTGGAAATAAATGACCCAAGAAAGCCATCAAACATGAAAGTTGAACTAATTCTGGATAATATTTAAGTGACAAGATTACTGGAACGAAACCTTTTATTATATCAAGTAGAAGAGTTAATCCGGCTAAATATTTATTACCAGTTCTAAGAACATTGGTAGCACCAATATTACCAGATCCGATTGTTCTTATATCAACTTTGCTAAAAGTTTTAGACAGTAAAAGTCCGAATGGAATTGATCCACTTAAATAAGAAATAAAGACAACAAAAAAAATTTCCATTTTTAATTATAAGTTTTCGTAAGCCAATTCACCTTTAACAAAAGTTTTTTGCACTTGGCCTTGTAATTTTCTATTTTCTATAGGGGTATTTTTAGATTTTGATTTGAGTTTGCCCTTATCAACAACCCATGGTTTGTCGATGTCAAATACACACAAATCTGCATCAGTTCCCATATCAAGATTTCCCTTATTTATATTGAGGATTTTTGCTGGGTTTGAGGTAATTGAAGCAATTAACTTTTTTAGACCAACAGATTTGTTATGAAAGAGCTCAAGAGCTAATGGCAAGAGAGTTTCTATGCCTGAGGCCCCAGTAGCTGCTTGTGCAAAAGTTAATCTCTTTGATTCTTCATCTTGAGGTTTATGATCTGAAACTATTACATCGATAGTTCCATCATTTATAGATTCTACAAGTGATTGCCTATCTTTCTCTGTTCGTAACGGGGGAGAAAGTTTTAAAAAAGTTTTAAAGTCTCCAATATCATTTTCATTTAGTGACAAGTTATTAATTGATACACCAGTAGTAAAAATTTTACCTTCCTTCTTCGCTTTTTTTATTACAGAAACTGTTTTTTTTGATGATATTTGAGAAATGTGATATCTACAAAAATATTCCTCTAGAAATGATAAATCTCTTTCAACGATAATTTTTTCAGCCAGGAAAGGAATTCCTTTTAAACCAAGTCTAGTAGATATTTCTCCTTCATTAATTAATCCATCTTTAGATAAAATATTGTCTTCAGCGTGCTGCATGATTAAAGAATTAGATTGACTGGCAAAATTCATAATTCTAGACATTACTTCCGGGTCTTGTATAGTTTTAGTACCATCTGTAAAAGCAATAATACCTTTTCTATTGAGAAGACCAAATTCAGTCATTTGTCTTCCTTGAGTGTCTTTTGTTAATGTGGCCGCAGGGAATATATTAATTTTTGATTTATCTCTACCTCTCCTTTTTAAAAAATCTACCATAGAAACGTTGTCGATAGCAGGTGAGGTGTTAGGCATTGAAACAACAGAGGTAACTCCGCCAGAAAGAGCTGCATTACTAAGTGTTCTAAAATTTTCTTTATATTCATACCCAGGTTCACCAATAAAAACTCTCATATCAACAAGACCTGGTATTAATACTTGCTTTTTAAGATCAATTTTATCTACAGATGAAGGCAAATTATCGTTGGAAACTTTTTTACCCACCGCTTTTATCAAACCTTTGGTGTCAATAATTAAACCGCCAATTTCATCCAAATCATTTTTTGGATCGATTATTCTTGCATTAATTAAATATTTTTCTTTCATTAATTTTTCTTGCAATAAATTTTTAAGCAAGCCATTCGTATTGCCACCCCAAGCTCAACTTGTTCTCTAATTACGCTTCTATTAATATCATCAGCAAGATTTGTATCTATCTCAACACCTCTGTTCATGGGTCCCGGATGCATTATCAAAGCGTTTTTTTTTGCTAAATTTAATTTATCAGGCGTTAAACCAAAAAATTCATAATATTCTCTAGCCGAAGGAAGAAACGATCCATGCATTCTTTCATTTTGAAGTCTTAGCATCATTACAATATCACAATCATCTAAACCCTTTTTCATATCAGTGAAGCTTTTTACGCCAAGACGTTCTATGGAATGTGGTAATAAAGTTTTTGGTGCTACAACATTTATTTCTGCACCTAGCATATTCATTAAATAGATATTTGATCTAGCTACACGAGAATGAAGGATATCTCCGCAAATTGCAATTTTTAATCCTTCAATTTTACCTCTTCTGTTTATTATTGTTAGAGCATCTAATAAAGCCTGCGTTGGATGTTCGCGTCTTCCATCACCAGCATTTATAACTGCGCAGTTTACTTTTTGAGATAATAAATTTGGAGCTCCAGAATCTTGGTGTCTAATTACAATAATATCAGGGTGCATAGCATTTAAAGTCATTGCTGTATCTATAAGAGTTTCACCTTTTTTTATTGCTGAGTTAACAATATTCATTGACATAACATCAGCGCCAAGTCTTTTTCCAGCAAGTTCAAAGGAACTTTGTGTTCTTGTTGAAGGCTCAAAGAAAAGATTAATTTGAGTCTTTCCTCTTAAAATATCTGTCTTTTTTGATGAGCTTTTATTTAAAGTAATAAATGTTTTTGCTTGATTAAGAATTTCAGAAACTTGAGAAAAAGAAAGATCTTGAATACCTAGAAGGTGATTTTGATTAATTTTAACAGCTTTAAGTTTTTTAATTATAGCCATTAAAATCAACTCTATAACCCTTTAAGGGTAACTATGCAAGTATTTTAATTAATTTGATAGAAAATCAATAGCTCCTTGGAGAATAAATGCAGCAGCATTGCTATCTAATTTGTTAACTCTATTTGTTACATTAGTACCTAATTCTTTAGTTATTTTGAAGCTACCTTCGCTTGACAATCTCTCATCCCAAAGAGTAATAGGTATTGTAATATTAATTGATAGATTTTTGGCAAAATCAGATGCTGACTGAGAGGATTTTCCTGAAGATCCATCCATATTAATAGGATTTCCAACAACGATTCCTTTTATGTTGTTTTCTTGAATAATCTCAATTATTTCTCTTACCAATATTTTGAATTTGTTCTTTTCTATAACTTTAAGAGGTGTGGCAACTTTTTTATTTTCATCACAAATAGCGAATCCTATCTTTTTATTGCCTGGATCTATGCCTAGTAATCTCGAATTTTTTCCAATATTCGTTTTAAATTCATCAATACTGAGTATATTGTATGTTTTCATCTTAAATGCTATTTTCATTACTTATTTGCCAATAATCACAAATGTCAATAGATAAAGATACAGTAAAACATATATCAAAATTAGCTAGAATCTCTTTGGATGAAAAGAAGGTTGCTGATTTATCAAAGGATTTATCTTCAATAATGAGATTTATAGAAAATTTGAATAAACTAAATACTGATAAAGTTAATCCACTTACATCTATAATAAATGCATCTCTTAAATCTAGAAATGATGAAGTAAATTCTGGAAAGATAAGAGATCAAATATTAAAAAATTCTCCAGAAAAAAATGAAGAATTTTTTGTAGTTCCTAAGGTGATTGAATAAAATGTCTAATATTTCAGAATTTTCTCTCAAAAAAATTGTTAACGGTATAAAAAGAAAAGATTTTTCATCAGAAGAAGTAACAAAAGCATTTATTGAAAAATCTAAAAACTCTAAAGAGTTAAACTCTTACATTACTGAATGTTTTGATGATGCTTTAAAATCTGCAAAAAATTTTGATAAAAAAAAAGATAACAAGGGTTTGTTAGCTGGTGTTCCTTTGGCAGTAAAAGACTTATTTTGTACAAAAAATGTTAAAACTACTGCTGGAAGTAAAATCTTACATAATTTTGTTCCCACATATGAGTCTACCGTTACTAATAATTTATGGGCACAAGGTGCTTTTTTATTAGGAAAATTAAATTGTGATGAGTTTGCAATGGGATCATCAAATGAAACAAGTTTCTTTGGTAAAGTCTCAAATCCTTATGGAAAAGAATTGGTTCCAGGTGGCTCATCAGGAGGTTCAGCCTCTGCATTAGCAGCAGGACTTACCCCTGCTACTATTGGAACTGACACCGGAGGATCTATTAGACAGCCAGCATCTTTCACCGGAACAGTAGGATTAAAACCTACATATGGAAGATGTTCAAGATGGGGTATAGTAGCTTTTGCTTCTTCATTAGATCAAGCGGGACCTATGACAAAAAATGTAGATGATTGTGCATTGTTGTTACAAGCAATGTCTGGGTACGATCCAAAAGATTCAACATCTATTGATATTAAAGTTGATAATTATACTTCCAAACTTACAGAAAAAGTTAAAGGTTTAAAAATTGGAATCCCTAAAGAATATAGAGTTGAAAATATGCCAAAAGAGATTGACGAAATATGGAAAAAAGGCATAGATTATTTAAAAGATGCAGGCGCAATAATAAAAAATATTTCTTTACCACATACTATGTATGCGCTTCCAGCATATTATATAGTTGCTCCTGCTGAAGCGTCTTCTAATTTAGCAAGATATGATGGAGTAAAATATGGTCATAGAGCTAAAGGTAAAAATTTAATCGAGATGTATGAAAATACAAGATCTGAGGGTTTTGGTGATGAAGTTAAAAGAAGAATTTTAATTGGCACTTATGTTTTATCTTCAGGATATTATGATGCATATTATTTGAAAGCACAAAAAGTTAGGCAATTAATTAAAAATGATTTTGATAAATCTTTTGCAGATGTAGATGCTATATTAACACCTTCAACTCCTAGCGCAGCTTTCAAAATGGGAGCTAAGACTGACGATCCTGTATCAATGTATTTAAATGATATTTTTACTGTACCAGTTAATTTATCTGGTTTACCGGCAATTTCTGTTCCTGCTGGTTATGACAAAAATAACTTACCTTTAGGTTTACAATTGATTGGAAAAGCTTTTGATGAACAAACAATTTTGAATTTATCATTAGCAATTGAAAAAAGAGCTAATTTTAAGAAAAATTTTAATGTTTGGTGGAGTTAATGAGCGAAAAGAAATTTGATTATTTTATAAAGGGAGAAAAAGGAAAGTGGGAAGTTATTATAGGTTTGGAAGTTCATGCTCAAGTTTTATCTGAATCTAAACTTTTTTCTTCTTCCTCTACAAAATTTGGCGCTGAGCCAAATACACAAGTAAGTTTAGTTGATTCCGCTTTTCCTGGTATGTTGCCTGTTATAAATCAATTTTGTGTAGAACAAAGTGTAAAAACAGGATTAGGCTTAAAAGCAAAGATAAATTTAGATTCAGTTTTTGATAGAAAAAATTATTTTTATGCAGATTTGCCTCAAGGATATCAAATCTCTCAATATAAAAATCCTATAGTAGGAGAAGGAGAGGTTATTCTTGATATGCCATATGGAACTAAAAAAATAGGCATAGAACGTCTTCATCTTGAGCAAGATGCAGGTAAGAGCATTCATGATATGGATCCCGAAAATTCCTACGTGGATCTTAATAGATCTGGTGTTGCATTAATGGAAATTGTAAGCAAACCAGATTTAAGATCTCCTGAAGAAGTGAATTCCTACGTAAAAAAACTAAGATCGATAATGAGATATATCAAAACCTGCGATGGAAATATGCAAGAAGGATCTTTAAGAGCTGATGTTAATGTTTCCGTTAGAAAAGTTGGAGACAAAAATTTTGGAACTAGATGTGAAATTAAAAATGTAAATTCTATTAAATTTATGGAGATGGCAATTAATTTTGAGGCGAAGAGACAAGTTGAACTTTTAGAGTCAGGAAAAAAAATTGATCAAGAGACTAGGTTGTATGATACAAAAAAGAACACAACAAGATCTATGAGATCTAAAGAAGACGCTCATGATTATAGATATTTCCCAGATCCTGATTTGTTGCCACTTAAATTAGATAAAAGTTTAATTGATAAATTAAAAAAAGAACTTCCAGAGCTACCAGATCAAAAGAAAGAGAGATTTATTAAAGAACATAATTTGTCACCATACGAAGCTAATATATTAGTTTCCGAGAAAGAAATTTCAGAATATTACGAAGAAGTTATTAAAGAATCTGATAAAAAATTAGCAACTAATTGGATAATAGTTGAATTATTTGCTGTTTTAAATAAAAAAAATATTTCCATTTCTTCATCACCTATTAGTGCAAAAAATTTATCATCATTAATTAAAATGATCTCCTCTGGAAAAATTTCTGGAAAAATTGCAAAAACGGTTTTTGAGAAAATGCAAAATGGAGACAAAGATCCAAATCAAATTGTTGAAAAAGAAGGTTTAATACAAGAAAGTGATCCAAAAGAATTAGAAAAAATAATATTAAATGTTTTGTCAAAAAATCAAGACAAAGCAACGCAATACAAATCTGGCAAGGTTAAACTTTTTGGATATTTTGTTGGTGAAATAATGAAAGCTTCTAAAGGGAAAGCGAACCCAAAACTTGTTAACGATATTTTAAAAATAAAATTAAAGTAAAATGTTTAAAAACTTAGAACTAACGCAAGAAATGTTAGACTATATAACAAATCACACTAATGACCTTCATCCAATCCAAAAAGAAATATTAAAATATAATAAAACACTTGGTGACTTGCAAAGAATGCAAATATCTGAAACCCAAGCAAATTTTCTTCAATTAATAATAAAAATCACTGATGTGAAAAAATGCTTAGAGATTGGAACTTTTACAGGATTTGGTGCTTTAACAATGGCATTAGCTTTGCCAGATGATGGTCTAGTCATAACGTTAGATAAAGATAAAAAAATAATTGATATAGCTAAAAATTTTTTTAAAAAAGAAAATCTAGACAAAAAGATTTTACCTATAGTTGCTCCAGCCTTAGATACATTAAAAATTATGGTAAAGGATAATAAAATTTTCGATTTAATATTTATTGATGCAGATAAAGGAAATTATATCAATTATTTTAATAGCTCATTAGATTTAATTAATAGTGGTTCTCTTGTTATTATAGACAATGTTCTATGGCGCGGAGATGTTTTCAATAAAAAGAAAAATGATAAGCAAACTAATACTATAAGAGAGTTTAATTCATACGTTAAAAGTGATAAAAGAGTTGAAAAATTTATCATACCACTAGGTGACGGTTTGATGGTTTGTAGGAAGTTATAATGTATTATATTCAAGGTTTTTATAAGATTAAGAAGATAAACAAAATAAAAGATAATAAGGAAAATATAAAACGTTTTTTTATATCAAAATCAGTAAGAGGTACGCTAATTTTATCTCCAGAAGGAATTAATGGAACGATAGCTGGTAAAAAAAATAATCTTAATAAATGTATCAACTATATAAAAAATAAATTTAAAATAAATGATTTCGATAATTACAATTTATCCAAATGTAATTTTCAACCATTTTACCGCGCAAAAGTTAAATTAAAAAGAGAAGTCGTTCCAATTGGATTCAAGCTTAACATTAAACAAAAGTTAAAAAGCAAATATGTTAATCCAAAATCGTGGAATAGATTAATTTCAAAGAAAGATGTTATGATTCTAGATGTTAGAAAACCATTTGAGTATAAAGTTGGAACTTTTAAAGGTGCAATTAATCCTCAAGTAGATAGTTTTAGACAGTTTCCAAAATATTTTAATAAATTGAAGAAAAATAAAAATATAGCTATGTTTTGTACCGGAGGCGTTCGTTGCGAAAAAGCATCAAATTACTTAAAGGTAAAAGGTTTTAAAAACATTTATCAATTAAATGGCGGAGTTTTAAATTATTTAAAAGAAATTGAAAAGCAAAAAAGTCTTTGGAATGGAGAATGTTTTGTTTTTGATAATAGAGTTTCAGTAAAGCATAAATTAAAATTAGGTTCATATTCAATGTGTAGAGGTTGTCGAATGCCTATTTCCCCACTTGAAAAAAAATCGAAAAAATTTAAAGAAGGTATCACTTGTCCTTATTGTTATAATAAACTTACTCAATCTCAAAAGGAGAGATTCTCAATGCGTCAAAAGCAAATTGTTGCAGAAAAAAAATTAAATAAAAATCATATTTTTCAAAAAGATTATTTAAATCACTCTTAATTTATTATCGTGAATCTAGAATTAAATTTATTAAAAGATCCAATACCAAAGCTGATAAAAAAAATAGCTTTACCAGCTAGCATTGGGACACTTTTTCAAACGCTTTTTAATATCGTTGATACTTTTTTTGCTGGAACTATTTCACCTGAAGCTTTATCTGCGCTAGCAAAATCATTTCCAATTTATTTTATAATAATCGCTGCTTGCGTTGGAGTTACTGTTGGAGGAACATCTTTGATTGCTAATTCTATTGGAGAAGATAGCAAATCTAAAATACATGGATATTTTGCTCATACAATTATTTATGGAATTATCATTTCGATTCTTATTACATTAACAGGTTTGTTTTTTGCTCCATATTTATTTGCATTAATGGGATCTGAAAATGAAGTAATTAAATTAGGTCTTTCATATACAAATGTTATTTTTGGAGGTTCGATTATTTTTATTATGTTAGTCGCACTCAATTCACTTTTGCATGCCGATGGTGATACCAAAACATATAGAAATGTTCTTATTTTAAGTTTTTTTTTAAATATATTATTAAATCCATTATTTATATTCGGCTTTGGCCCAATTCCTGCGTTTGGTATATCTGGGATAGGAATTGCTACCATCGTTGCGCAATCTGTCGGATTAATAATCATTTTTCTTAAAGCATCTAAATCAATTAGGATAAAAAATATTTCTTTAAAAGATTTTAATCTTAATTTTAGCACACTAAGTAATTTATTTTTTCAATCAGCTCCAATTACTGCAGCATTATTACTAATATCAGTGGGTAATTTTATTATTTTATCCTTCATTGGTGTCTTTGGAGAATTTGCTACAGCTGGATATGGATCTGCAGCACGTTTTGAGCAAATACTTTTACTTCCCGTGCTAGGCTTAAACACTGCCATTATATCAATTATAGGACAAAATTTTGGAGCAAAAAATTATTTAAGAGTAAAAGAATCATATTTTAAAGCAGTAATATACGGTTTTTCTATCATGATAATATCTGCTTTAATTATATTTGTATCTGCTGACAGAATAGTTTCTATTTTTTCAGACAATCACGATGTAATTAGCTATGGCACCGCATATTTAAAAATATCAGCATTAATTTTCCCAGCATACCCAATATTTTTTATAAGTAATGGTTTTTTTATGGCTATTAAAAAATCTTCCTACTCAATGTATTTAAACATAATCAGAAATGTAATTTTACCAATCCCAACAATATTGGTAGCCAAATCTTTTGATGGCGGTTTCGATACTTTCTTTTGGTGTTATTGTTTTTTTAATTGGCTATATGTTATATGCTTATTTATTTTTGTCACATCTTATATAAGAAAAAATTTATATCAGACTGGCAGAATCTTTTAGCCAATCCCATAAATGTTTAGCAAAGGAACGTCTTACGTATAAATCAACATTGTTTTCATCTTTTTTATGAATTGTTACATCTATATGATTTAAAATTGTTTGAGCAACTTTGTTATTAGTAAAACTATAAGATTCAAAATTAAAAGGACAGCTTTTAGAAAGAATTTTAGTTATATTTGAGCCGGAAAGGGTGAATATTGTGAATTGATCAGTAACATTAGTAACTGAGCCTAAATTAGTTTTGGAAATATTGTCGTATAAGACATTTTCCAGATCGTATGTATTTGTTTTTTTTGGTATTTTTTCATTTGAAATAATCAACCATTCATTAGGACCCAACCATAAAGATGTAATTTCTTCTTTTGTCGATGTAGAGCAAGCTTCCTTTGGCAGTATAATTCCTAATATTTTTTCAACTTTACTTACAAAATCTTTATTCACAATATTTCCACGTAAATTAATTTTAGCTATTGGATTTTTTTCTTTCATAGAAAAATTATTAATTGAATATTTTTCTTTAACTGGTGTATTAAAATTAAGCATTTAATCTATTTCCTTCCTTGTCCAAAAAAACAGGATCGGACACAGTAACTTCAATCGTTTTATTCTTCATTGGAACATAAAGTTTTTTACCTTTTAATTTCTTCCCTCCTTTTACAACTGCTAACGCAATAGATTTTTTTAAATTCGGACTAAAATAGCTAGATGTTACATGACCTAGCATTTTCATTGGAGGTTTTTTTTTTATTTCAGAAACTATTTGTGCACCTTCTTCTAAAATTTCATTGGGATTTTTAGTCAATAAACCAACGTAATGCTTTCTATCTTCCTTCATAGTATCAGATCTGTATAAGGATCTTTTTCCAATAAAATCATATTTTTTCTTACTAACTATCCAATCCATCTGAAGATCTACTGGGGTAACCGTTCCATCAGTTTCTTGACCGACTATTATAAAACCTTTTTCGGCGCGTAATAAGTGCATAGCTTCAGTTCCATAAGGTGTTATTCCAAATTCTTTTCCTGCATGCATACATTTTTCCCAAACTGATAGACCATAGTTAGCTTGAACATTTATTTCGTAACTTAATTCTCCGGTAAAACTTATTCTCATTACTCGACATTTAATTTTATCTATTGAACCTTCTTTATAACTCATATGAGGAAAATTTAAGTCAGAGTAATCAATATTTTCAGTAACTTTCTCCAATATTTTTTTACTATGGGGACCACATACACTTACTGTAGCAAAATGGTCAGTTACAGAAGTTAAATAAACTTTTAATTCAGGCCATTCAGTTTGTAAGAAATCTTCAAGTTTTCCCATTACCGTAGCGGCGCCGCCAGTTGTTGTAGTCATAATGTAATGATTTTCACCTAATCTTGTAGTGACACCATCATCGTATACCATTCCATCATCATTAAGCATTAATCCATATCTGCATTTGCCAATTTGTAATTTATTCCATGCATTTGTATAAATGCGATTTAAAAATTCAGAAGCATCATTGCCTTGAATATCAATTTTACCTAACGTTGAAGCATCAAGAATTCCCGCCTTAGATCTAGCAGCTTTAGATTCTCTTTGTACAGCATCAAACATGTTTTCATTATTAACAGGGTAATACCAAGCTCTTTTCCATTGTCCTACATCTTCAAATTTAGCATTATTATTTTTATGCCAATTGTGAATGGGGGTTATTCTTGTTGTATCAAAAAATTCTTTAACATTTCTTCCAACAATAGCACCAAAGGTTAATGGAGTGTAAGGAGGTCTGAAGGTAGTTGTTCCTAAAGCTCCCATCTCAGTTTTAGTTGTTTCAGCTACAATTCCCAAAGCATGCATATTTGCAATTTTTCCTTGATCAGTAGCCATACCAGTAGTCGTATATCTTTTAACATGCTCT
>Ga0208764_10001571_pt1 | contig 14611 bp, 13 predicted proteins | sample ETNtaG_18_FD_185762 | JGI IMG/M metagenome (GOLD analysis project Ga0208764, IMG submission 185762) | Marine microbial and viral communities from oxygen minimum zone, Eastern Pacific Ocean - ETNP201302SV91 (SPAdes) (version 2) | ecosystem: Environmental > Aquatic > Marine > Oceanic ... | reverse complement strand
TCCTGCAGCTACCACTACAATATATGCATCTGAAGATGCTGGTGCTTATATATATGGTGCTGGAATGAAAGTTGCTGATGGTAGTGACCTAACAATTGGTAATGAAAACTTAGACGCTTATTTAAAAGTTGCAGCTAGTGCAACGGCTGGAAATGAAGATGTAAGAATTGTTAATACTAATGGAACTGATGAGGCTGCAATTGCAGTTACATCTACAGCTGGTGGAGTTGACGTAGATGCTGCAGCTGCAAAAGACATAAATATTGCTGGTGGTCAAGTTGCTTTAGTGTCAAAAGATGATGCCGCCTCAGCGATATCACTTACCGCAAATATTGGTTCAAGTGAAACTATCGTAGTGACTAATACTCAAGGTACCACTGATGGATCAGATGATGCTGGTGCAATTGAGTTAAGTGCAGCAGCTGGAGGAATTGGACTAGCATGGAGTGACAGCAAAGACTTATGGGCCGAAGGAGGTAGGGCGGTAATAACTGCTAACGAAGACGCTGCAGACGCAATAAAACTACACGCTGATGCTGGTACCTCTCAGACTATAAATTTAGTTAATGATGCAGGAACTAATGCCGCCGCAATAGCTCTTACATCTACAGCTGGTGGAGTTACAATTAGTACTGCCTCTTCTTCAGCGACAAGTGTAAATGGAAACCTTACGGGGACAAGCTCTAATACATCTGCAAATACAGGATCTATATCAGGATTTGATGCCTCGCTTAATGCGGCAACTCTTTCTAGTAATAGTTATACTTTAGTTGCCTCTGACAATGGTAAAGTGGTAACTATTGATAACAATACAACCGCAGCTACAGTTGTTATCCCAACTGGTTTAGGAGATGGATTTAATTGTCTAATTGTACAGAAGGGGAATCATCAAACAACTATTAGTCCAGTAAGTGGATCAGTTACTATTGCCAATAGAAGCTCTGAGACTAAAACAGCTGCACAATATGCTGTGATATCTATTATAAACATAGGATCTGAGACATATATCGTTTCAGGAGACACAGGATCTTAAAATCTTTATAATTGAAATATTTTTATTTCTTTTTTTTAATACATGTCAATATTTGTTTCTCACAGATCCTTCCACCTTCTGTTGCAGTACATCATAAATTAAGCTCTTCAGACTCTGATGAGTCTTTTGTTATAGACTTTGATAACGATGACGACTGTACTAGTAATTGCAGCTCTTCTTTCTATGGTGAGGTGCCATGGACTACAAATTTATCAACTTATTCAGTTAGCATGTGGGTCAAGTCAGGAGATGCTGACCCTTCTGAGTGGAGAGCATTTTTTAATACTCACACCCCTAATTCAGGGGGTTTCCAATTAGATTCAGATGGAAATTATAGATACAGAATGCTCTCAACGGAGGGGAATGCAACATTTGGAAATAATTCTTTAAAGACGACCTGGGATCATGTTGCTGTAGTGGCTGACGGTTCTGTTACAAGACTATACTTTAATGGGTCTCTTGCCAATACTGGAAATTGGGTGGAAAGCGACTGGAATGGAATTGAAATTGGAAGAAATAGAAACAGTGACAGACCAGGCAACTATTATCTAGATGAAGTTAGGGTATGGGATGTAGCACTATCACAAGCTAATATACAATCTTGGATGCATAAGCCACTTTCGAATTCTCACCCAAACTATGGCGACTTACAGGTTTACTTTCAGATGAATAGTAGTAGCATTTCTGGAAATACATTGTCTGACGCTAGTGGAAATAATAATAATGCAACACTATATAATTCGTCAGGAATTAATACATCGTCAAGCAATGTTCCTGTTGTTGATTTGATAAGTAGTTACCAAACTGATGTAGAAGGTATATGGACTTCAACTGGCACCTCCGACAGCGAGGCTTCTGATGGATTATCAATGAGTGTGGGCTCTGCCTTAGCCGAAGCGAACTTTGTTGTTTTCGGAAATAACAACGATGACACCGGGACAACGTCTTCAAGTCTGTCTGGAATATCAAAGAGATCTAAAAGAGAGTGGAACTGTGATGAGAAGGGGACAGTGACAGCAGATGTTAAGATAGATATCAGTGATGCCACGGGTCATAGCGGATCAATAAGTGCTGCATCAAATTATACACTTCTATTTAAGACGTGTGAGTTCTGTACTTTTTCGGAGGTAGAAACAGGTGATAGTGCTTCTGGTGATGTTATAACATTTTCAAGTGTAGCAATACAAGACGGGATATACTCTATAGCGTCAGCAGACTCTAATCTATGAAAGATTCTTTATTAAGAATAGAATAGATGTCATTTCCATTTTCATCAGAAATAATACCAATGCCAATAACCCCAAAGTATTTCTTGTCTTGACAATCATAGAAAGAATATACATTTTCTTCAAGCTTAAACCTTCTTACAAAACCACATTCCTCTAGAATTTCTTTTCGAATTCCCATCATCAATGTCTTATCTAAAAGCCTAACCTCAAAAGTATTAGCTACATGTTGAGGTGTATCCTCTTTATAATAAAAAATTTCTCCTAATTCAGAGTGGGTAGCCTTAATAAAAAATTTTCCACTTTGGTTAACACTCCAATAGTTTTCAAACATTGTCTCTGCAAAATAGTCTGAATTATTCCACTCTTTAATTTGTTTATAAGTAAGGTCTTGAGAAAAAACATTAGTAGTAAAAAAGAATAATATGAAATAAAATTTCATCAGTTTACAATATTACAAGAATTATACTCTGGGTCAATATTGATGAAAACTTCCTTCCTTGCCTTCTCAAACCACTCATCTAACTCAACAACTTGTTTTCTGTTTAGGGTAAAATTTCTAAATCTCTGATAATCCTCTTCAAGATTTCCAAGGTGAGGTGGAATTTTCTCTTTAAAAAAAATTAATTTGTATGCAATTTTACCATCATCTGTTCTGCTCTCAAAAGGAATAGATATCTGGCCAACATCCATAGTGTCAATTGTAAAAAATATTACAGGGTCCAACTCTTCTACTAGAACATTCTCTGACCCCATTGCATCAGTAAAGTATCCACCAAAAGAAGAGGTAAACTTATCATCAGAATATTCACGAGCAAGCTCTTCAAAGGTGACAGAATCTGAGTAAGCCAAGCCCTTCAAACTATCTAAAAAATCTTTAGTTCTCTTAATGTCTGAATCCGAAAAATCAGGTTGTAAAAGTATATGTCTAGAATTAAATAAATTTCCTCTTTTTTCTATCAGTTGAATTAGATGAAATCCAAACTCAGTCTCTATAGGCATAGATACTTCTCCTTCTTTTAGTTTGAAGACAGCAGCCTCAAACTCTGGTTGAAACATGCCTCTTCCTACAAAACCCAAATTCCCTCCATTCTGAGCACTTCCTGGGTCTTGACTGTAAAGAGTAGCTAAAATTTCAAAGCTTTCCCCGTTAATTATTTTATCTCTAATTTCAAGTAATTCTGCTCTGACTTTATCCTTTTGTAATTTACCAACTTCAGGGACCTTAACTATTTGTGAAACTTTAACTTGAGTAGAGAAGTAAGGCAAACTGTCTCTTGGCACACTCTCATAAAAATCCTTTACCTCTTCTGGGCTCACAGCTATGTCAGCTAAAATTTCTCGACGCATCTTAGTAACAATTAATTGTTCTTTTATATCATCAAAAAGTTCTTTTTTAAATTCAGCTATAGTCTTATTATAATATTTCTCAATTTCATCTTCTGACCCAACCTGGTTTATAATTAAGGCCATCCTTGAGTTTAATTCTTGATCAACTTGATTATCCTCAACCAAAATAGAGTCTATTTCTGCTTTAGCAACTAAAAGTTTATTGGTAATTAAATCTTTTAAAACACCACATTTCGTGTTCCCGGAGATTCTCTCTCCTCTTGATAGTATATCTAGGTATGTACTCTCTAGCTCTGACCTTAAAACAATATAGTCATCAATCCTTCCAATTATTTCATCAACAACAACACCTTTACTTTCTTGAGAGATTCCCTTGAAAGAATACGAAAAAATAATAATTAAAAAATAGAGATATGTTAGTTTAATATATTTCATAATCTACACCTCTCACCGAGTTGTTAAAAATACTATCTCGCAAGTTATCAAATAATTCTTGTTTTCTATTATTTAATAAGATTGTATTGACTATATCTTCCTCAAAAGAAAGAGGAGAATAATCACCTATTAACTTTTTGTCCAATATTCTTATAAAATGCATAAAGTCACCTTCTCTTATTTCATAAAACTTCCTTGTTTTTAAGAAAACAGACTTATCTAAGTTTTTAGGAAAAGGTAAATTCAAAATGATATCATCAAACTTAATCCATGTTGTATCTTCTAAAAAAGATTTTTCTGCAAACTGAAAACAGTAAGAAATAACTTGAGAGGTATCTGATTCTGGATATTTTTTTAAATTATTTCTAAAAACACTTAAAGAAGGAGCGTCAAGAGGTACCTTGGCATAGATAGCTTTAATTAAATTAAAAGGTAAAATAAAATCATCTTTGTTTTCATTATAATATTTTGATATGTCATCTTCTGAAATTTTGAAATCTATAGAATTGGCATATATATATTTTTCGAATTCAAATAGTATTAAGCTTTCTTTGTAGTCTTCAACCTTTCTTTCGATTTGATTCATAATGCTTTCATTCTGGAAAGCTGAATTTAGAAGAAGTTGTTTTTTTATCCAGGTATTAACTTGACGATTATAAACAATAGCACTATCACCTAAAGAAGAATTATATATTATATCATCATCATATAAGTAAGAATCTCCAACTTTTGCAATTATGTCTTGTTGCTCTGAGGTCTGATTAATAATCAAATTACAAGCACTAAAGAGCCATATAAAAACTATAAATATTTTATTTTTCATTTTTAACTTTAGTCATCAAAAGGGTTATATCATCATCGGTTAAATTATTTCCTCTAAAGTAATTAAGATCTTCTAGTACAGACTTAATAAATTTCTGAGGTTTCTTTTTTGTATCTGAAAATAGCTTTAATAATCTTTTAGAACCATAAAATTCCCCAAAATCATTTTGTGTTTCAATTAGACCATCTGTATAACAGAAAATATTAAAGTTTGTTTTTATTTTAATTTTTGAAACATTAAACCTTGGTAGTTCAGTAAACATTCCAAGGACAGTCGAACCTTTATCCAAAGTTTCCACTTTTTTATCATAATAAATTATAGGGTGAGGATGTCCACAGTTAACATATTCTAAAATTTGTGATTTAAAATCATACACACAAATAAACATACTAACAAACCTTTCGCTTAACCCTCTCAAATTAATTTGAAAGTTTAATTCATCAACTATTTTTTTTAAATTTTGAGAATGTCTGACCATTGTTCTAAGGGAAGCTTGAACATTAGACATTAATAGCGCTGCGGGAATACCTTTTCCTGAAACATCAGCAATACAAATTAAAAACTTATCATCACCTAAAGATATATAGTCATAATAATCTCCGCCCAAAGCGAAATGTGGCATATATGATGATGTGATTTTTAGTTTTTTAGAATTTGGGAGTGAGTTGGGAATTAAATTTTCTTGTACCTTTCTAGCAATATATCTTTCATTTTGAATATCATCAAAAACAGGAGATGTTGGTAAATTAAAAATGTTAATAAGAACAGATATTGATAAGTAACTAAAATTAAAACCAATCAGTAAAACAAAAAAAAGTAAATTTTGAATATCAAAAGATGGAATGAAAAACTCGTTATTTAAAGAATAAAACTGATAAATTACTATATTAGATGTTAACAAAAAAAAACATATAAGTATTGTTTTCCATTTTTGATCAAAATGTAAATAAGCAATCCATTTCTGATTAAAAAATAAAATTCCGCCCACCAAAAACAAAACCCCAAGCAAATACTGATAAAAATCTGAGGGATAAAAATTATAAATTATATCAAAAAGAAAAACAAGAACAGCTCCATACTGAAAAATCCAAAAAATAGATTTCATAATTGAAGTAGACTCAAATAATATAAGTCTCTTAAAAAAAATGAAGTTTATAATTAGAAACAACAAGGATATACCTGTAACAAATTCATTGATCAGATTCAAAAAAATTTTAGAATAAATAAAGTTTTCTCCTATTCTAAAAAAATATAAAACATATATTAAAACGACAGGGAAAACAGCCTTGAGACTATATATAAAAACTTTAAAAAAACTATTAAAGATTATCTTTCTACTAATTTTTGGAAATACTAAGTCATAGTATTTATAAAAAGAAAATATAAAGGAACCTAACATTATAAGGTATATAAGTCTATAAGCAGGAGAATAATATACCTGATCTTCAAAAAAAACTGCTATATGGAAAAATGAAAACAGAACCCAAAACAATGTTCCTGTTATTAAATAAATATTTGGGTTAATTCTAACGGTCATCATTCAAAAGTATAAAAGAATAAATTATTTTTTTGAATAATTTGGTGACTCTCTTGTAATAAAGACATCATGAGGGTGACCTTCTATTGAGCCCGCGTTTGTTATCCTTACAAAATTTGCTTTCTGAAGTTTAGATATATTCCTTGCTCCAACATAACCCATTCCGGCTCTTAATCCACCAGTTATCTGATAAATCACTTCTGACACATCTCCTTTATATGGTACCCTGCCTACAATTCCTTCTGGAACTAATTTTTTTGGATCATTTTCATTTTGTTGAAAATATCTATCTTTTGTTCCGGCTTCCATAGCCTCAACAGAACCCATACCCCTGTAAGCCTTATACTTTCTTCCCTCATATAAAATTATATCCCCAGGAGTTTCCTCAGTACCAGCTAACAAAGAACCTATCATAACAGAATTTGCTCCAGCAGCAAGGGCTTTTACCACATCACCAGAAAACCTAATTCCTCCATCAGCTATCACAGGCACACCCGAACCTTTAATTTTATTAGAAACATCATATATTGCTGATAGCTGCGGCATACCTACTCCAGCTATAATTCTAGTAGTACAAATACTGCCAGGGCCAACACCAACCTTAACTGCATCAGCGCCAGAATCAACAAGTTTTTTTGCAGCATCACCAGTAGCAATATTCCCAACAATAACATCTATAGAATAATTTGATTTGATAGTTTTAAGAGCATCTATTACTGACTTTGAGTGTGCGTGTGCAGTGTCTATTGATATAACATCTACGCTAGAATTAATCAGTCTATCAATCCTTTCTTCCCAATCTCCTGAAACACCAATTGCGGCTCCTACTCTTAATCTACCTAGCTGATCTTTACAAGCATCAGGCATGGACTTGTTTTTTAAAATATCCTTGTAAGTTATTAACCCGACAAACTTTTTACCCTCAACTATAGGTAATTTTTCTATTTTATGCTCCTTTAAAATCTTTTCAGCACTATCAAGGCTAATTCCTACTTTTGCTGTCACCACTTTCTTAGTCATTATCTTAGAGATCTTGATTGAACTATCTTTTTGAAACCTAAGGTCTCTATTAGTCACTATCCCAATTAATTCATTTGACGAATTGATAATAGGTATTCCTCCTATTTGATGTTTTTTCATTATGGATAATGCATCCTTCACATTAGAATTTTTTTCCATGGTAATTGGATCTTTAATCATCCCGCTTTGAGATCTTTTAACTCTCCTAACCTCATCAGCCTGGTTGCTAATACTCATATTCTTGTGCACTATTCCCATGCCACCCTTTAATGCAATAGCTATTGCTAATTTTGATTCAGTAACTGTATCCATAGAAGCAGATACAATTGGCACATTAATATTAATATTCCGAGTTAAAAATGATCTTACATCTGTGTCTGCTGGAATTATTTCTGAGTAAGAAGGAACTAAGAGGACATCGTCAAATGTGAGCGCCTCATATTGAAATTTTGTGTTATTTTTCATAGCAAATAAGAGATTTATCTATTTGCCAAGCAAAACTAATGCATTATAATTGAGTTAAAAAATTCTTTTTAAATTATTAAATGTCAATTCTTGAAATAATTGCTGCATCTGCTGGGGTATTAAGTGTATGGTTTGCGCGAAAAAATAACGTCCTGGTTTTCCCAACGGGTATAGTTAGTGTTTTAATTTACGTAGTCATTACATATGAAAATAAAATATATGCAGAGGCTGGTATAAACTTGTACTACTTTGTTATGAGTGTATATGGTTGGATTTTATGGACATCAAAAAACACTAAAATCAAAAAACACATTTCTGAAAATACTAAATCTGAAAACATACTTTGTGTGATTTTATTTAGCAGCTTTTTCATCATTTTATTTTTTGTGCTCAAAATGACTGACAGCGATGTCGTTTTTTTAGATAGCATCACCACAGCTTTAAGTTTAACGGCTATGCTACTTCTGGCACGAAGAAAATTAGAAAACTGGATTTTTTGGATAATCGCTGATATCATATATATCCCTCTTTTCGTATATAAAGGGCTTTACATTACAAGTGGTCAATACTTTATATTTTTAATTTTAGCAGTTTCTGGATACTTTGAGTGGAAAAAAAAATTAGAAAATGAAAAAGATTAGTATAGTTGGTCCAGAATCTTCAGGAAAAAGCACTTTGGCATTATCTCTTTCTCAGGAATTAGAGTGTAATTATTGTGATGAGTACGCAAGAAAATACTTAGAAAAAAAATCAAATTACAATATTCACGACCTCGAAATAATAGCTAAGAAACAAAACAAGAAAATTGAAGAGGGAATAAAGGGAGGAGGAGATTATATTATATCTGACACATGCGTATTAGATATTGAGCTTTGGAGTAAAATAAAATTTAAAAGAGTAGATGAAAAAATATCACAACTATCTACTAAAGAAGAGTTTGATATTTACCTACTGTGTAAGCCTGATATTCCGTGGAAATATGACAAATTGAGAGAGAACGAACATAATAGGGAATTCATTTATAAAGAGTTTAAATCAATTATGAAAAAAAGGAGTTTAAACTATTTTGTTATAGGGGGTTCTCTTGTTAAGAGAATAACTTCTTCTTTAGATATTATTAAAAATAATTAATTAATTTTGATATAGGGGTGCCTTAAATATGAGGGCTGAGATTATACTCTTAAAGCTGATCCGGGTAATGCTGGCGTAGAAAACAGAATGTTATTTCATTAATCTTTTAAGGTCCTATAAATTAAATATTTATACTATGAGGATTCTTTTGTTTTTTTTGTTAAGCTTTTCTGTTTTCTCGCAAGACCCCATAAGAATTATTATCAAAAATACTGATGGGAACTTTATTCCTGGAGCAAACATTTTCATTGATTCTACAAATGAAATTTTTTATACTGATACTAGGGGTAATTTTATAATTAAAGGAAAATCGAAAAAGTTTAAAATATCTGTCACTCATGTTGGCTATATAAAAAAAGACGTTTTAATAATCCCAAACGAAAATAAATATTATGAGATAGTACTTGAAGGTGGCATATTATTAAGTGATGAAATTAAAGTTACCTCAACTAGGGTGAAAGAAAATAGCCCGTTTGCATTCACAAACATTTCCAGAAAATTTATCGAAGAAAACAATACAACGCAAGACTTTCCCTTTATTATTCAGAAAACACCTTCGGCTTATTCGACGTCTGATGCTGGAAATGGGGTTGGATACACAGGGATTAGAATAAGGGGAAGTGATGCCACTAGAATAAATGTTACTATAAATGGGATTCCTTATAATGACTCAGAGTCTCATGGTGTCTTCTGGGTAAACATGCCTGACCTTGCTTCATCTTCTAGCAGTATACAAGTTCAAAGAGGTGTAGGATCGTCAACAAATGGAGGTGGAGCTTTTGGGGGAACAGTTAGCATTAAGACCGGAAATTTATCAGAAAAATTTAGAGTAAACTATTCATCTTCAGCAGGATCTTTCAAGACATTTAAAAATTCGATAGAAATTAATTCAGGACTTATAAACAATAAGTTGAACTTTAACCTAAGGCTCTCAAAAATTACATCGGATGGTTATATAGATAGAGCATCTTCAGACTTAAAATCTTATTACGCTTCAGCAAGCTATTATTTAAAAAACACATCGATTGATTTTATAAATTTTTCAGGAAAAGAAAAAATCTATCAATCCTGGTGGGGAACCCCCGAATCAAGATTGTTAAATGATATAGAAGGAATGAACCAGGTAATTAGTAATAATGGATATACTGATTTCCAAACTCAAAACTTATTAGACGCAGGCAGAACCTTTAATTATTATACTTATGATAATGAGACAGATAATTACCAACAAGATCACTATCAGGCACATATTAATCATGATTTTTCAAGAAAGACAAATCTTCATCTTGCACTCCATTATACTTTTGGAAGAGGTTATTACGAACAATATAGAGAAGGGGATAACTTAAAAAACTATTATGAGGATGGGGAAGATAAGACGATAGACCTAGTTAGAAGAAGGTGGTTAAAAAATCATTTCTATGGAATTACATATTCTTTTCTAAAAGAATTTGGTAATAGTTTTTTAAATATAGGAGGTGCTATAAATGAGTATGATGGAGATCATTTTGGGGAAATTGTTTCATCAGGTTCAGTCAATGTCTTTTTTACAGACCCCTATTATTTTTCTGGATCAATTAAAAAAGATGGTAATGTTTTTGCAAAATATAATGTAAATATTTCTAATAGAACAGAGCTATTTACTGAATTACAAATAAGAGGTTACTCGCATAAAAGTAATGGAACAGACAATGATAATTCAGAAATCAATGTTGATTCTAAAAACTGGTTTTTTAATCCAAAAATTGGAATTACAAACAAAGCAAACGAAAAGATAGACTTGTACGCTTCATTATCAATTGCAAATAGAGAGCCAATAAGAAGTGATTTTATTGATTCCAAAACAATACCACAACATGAGACATTATATGACTTAGAGTTAGGAAAAAACTTTAATTACAAAAGGGGGCAACTAAATACAAATTTTTTCTGGATGGAATATGATAATCAACTTATAACTACAGGAGAAATTAATGACGTAGGAGCTAACATAAGGGAAAACGTAAAAAAGAGTAGAAGATATGGAATAGAGTTATCAAATGTAATAATCACACAGATGATAAATATTAATTCATCCTTAACATTATCAAAAAACTATGTGTTTAATTTCAATGAATATATATATGATTATGGAAGTGATTTTAGTGAGTTTAATACTATAATTAATAAATATAAAAAAACTGATATTTCTTTTTCTCCTAATATTATATTTAATAACTCAATAAACTGGAGGTTTACAAAACAATTTAGTTTAACATTTAATTCTAAATACGTGGGCAAACAGTTTTTGGATAATACCTCCAATTCTCAAAGATCAATAGACTCATTCTTAGTAAACGATTTAGAGCTCAGCACAAGTTTTAATAAAAATATTTTTAAAAATTTATACTTAAAGTTTTCAATAAATAATATTTTTAATGAAATGTATTCTAGCAACGGGTATACCTTTGGTTATTATGGTGGTCTAAAATATGAGGTGAGAGAAAATTATTATTATCCACAAGCTGGAAGAAATTATATGTTTACAATTAATATTAAATTCTAACATGAAAGTAACATTAGAGATAAGTTTGTATCCTTTACTACAAAAAAACAAAGAGAAAGACTATAAAAAAATTGTTAAAATGTTTTTGGGAGATATTTCTAAAAAGAAAGATCTTGTTGTTGAAACAAATGGATTAAGTTCTATAATTTATGGTGACTATAGTGATATTATGTCATTACTTAATACAGAGGTTAAAGAATATATGACAAAATATAGATCTATTTTTGTTTTTAAATTAGGTAAGGGGACCTTAAACTACACTAACAAATAAAAACCTTTTCTTTCCGTAAATATCATTAATAAATTTATAATCGTAACCTGAAAAAAGCACCCCTAATTCGTTTACATATTTATCATTAATCTCGAAGTACATGTTCCCTTTTCTATTTAAATAATTCTTACAGAATATTAGTATCTTTCTATAAAAGTATAAAGGGTCTTTATCTACAAAAAGAGCCTCATGAGGTTCGTGACGTAAAACATTTTCATCGACCCTTTTTTTATCATTAATAGAAATGTAAGGAGGATTACTTACTATAACATCAAAATTTATTTCTGGATTATATTCTTCAATACCTAAGTGAATAAACCTCACCTGGTTTCCAATCAATTTATTATTTTTATTAGCAATTTTAATAGCAGCCTTAGAAGAATCAATTCCAAAAACATTAGCTTCTAAATGCTTAAACAATGATATGGCTATACAACCAGAACCAGTGCCTATGTCTAAAACATTTTTTTTCTTATCACCTTTTTCTAACCTTATAACATGGCTCACTAATTCCTCTGTTTCTGGTCGTGGTATTAAAACACTTTCATCAACATAAAAATTCTGATCGTAAAAAAACTGAGACTTTGCTATATATTGAATTGGTATTCCATTGTTTATTTTTTCAATGTCTTTATTAAATGCAATATTGATTTTTTTGTTCCAATTTATTGTTTTATTAAGTAATAGGTCTGAATTAGATAAATTAAATTTTTGGTATAGATATTTTAGAGAAATGTTTTTTATATCATTACCAGAATAATAATTTACTTTGCTAAGTAATTCATTATAAATTGAATTTGAGTCTATAACAGGCATAAATATAAATATGGAAAATAAACACAACAAATTCATTAGAAGATCCTTTTATCTTGCAGAAAAGGGATTAGGATATGTGTTTCCAAATCCTATGGTTGGCTGTGTGATTGTTAAAGAAAACAAGATTATTGGTGAAGGTTACCATAAAAAATTTGGAGGTAATCATGCAGAAATAAACGCTATAAATAAAGTTCAGAATAAAAAAGATATTAAAGGGGCATCTGTTTATGTAAGCCTAGAACCTTGTAGCCATTTTGGGAAAACACCTCCTTGCTCAGATAAGTTAATTGAATATAAACCCAAAGAAGTAATAATTTCAAATATTGATCCAAACCCAAATGTTAATGGTAATGGAATAAAAAAATTAAAAAAAAATAATATAAAAGTTATCTCAGGGATACTAGCAGAAGAAGGAAAAAAACTAAATAAAAGGTTTTATATAAATCATGAAAAAAAAAGGCCTTATGTAGTTCTAAAATGGGCACAAACATCTGATGGGTTTATTGCTAAAGAAGATGGTAGTTCTAAATGGATATCTAATAAATCATCTAGAACATTAGTGCATAAATGGAGGTCTGAAGAAACAGGAATTTTAATCGGAGTGAACACTGCAAATAATGATAACCCTCGTTTAAACGTAAGGCTATGGGAGGGAAAAGATCCCGTGAGAATTGTGATTGATCCAAACAACAAATTAATAGATAGCAATCAGATATTAACAGATAAGTCCATTTCTTTAATTTATAATAAGACACTGAATAAAGTAAGTGGAAACAAATACTTTGTAAAAACAAATCCATTTACAATAGATGAAATATATCAAGATTTATATAAGAGAGGAATTAATAGTTTGCTAGTTGAGGGCGGTGGATTTACTTTAAATGAAATTATAAAAAAAGATCTTTGGGATGAGGCAAGAGTTTTTCAATCAGCAATTAAATTTAATAAGGGAATAAAAGGACCTAATATAGAAAAAAACACCTATGAAAAAGTAGGTGACGATAAACTTTTTAAAATTAATAACCATGCATGATTTTAATACTCCTAGAGAAAATGATTTAGAAAAAAAATACATTAATCTTGAAGGTCAAATAAAGTCGTTGATTATTGGTGAGCAAAATTCTACAGCTATACTAGCTAATGTTGCGGCAGCAATATCTCAAACATTTAATTGGCTTTGGGTCGGGTTTTATCTGATTGAAGATAGTGAACTCGTTCTCGGTCCATTCCAAGGCCCAGTAGCGTGTTTTAGAATTAAAAAAGGTGAAGGTGTTTGTGGAACATCTTGGAAAGAGGGAAAAACGATTATCGTTAAAGACGTGGAAAAATTTCCAGGACATATAGCCTGCAGTTCTTTCTCAAAATCTGAAATTGTAGTTCCAATTTTCAATAAAAAAAAGATTTATGGGGTTTTAGATATTGATAGTGATAAACTAAATTCTTTCAGTGAAATAGATAAAAAATACTTAGAAAAAATAGTATCTGTTATTGAAAATAATTTAATGTAATTTCCCTAAAACAGTTACTCCCGCAGTTGTTTTTTGCTTTAGTCTAATCTCTGGTTTGAAGTCTAATGGTAAAAATATATCTGCCCTTGAGCCAAACTTAATAAATCCTAATTGATTTGATTGATTAACTGTTTTTCCCACAACAGAATAATTTATAATCCTTCTAGCAACTAACCCAGCAATTTGTCTGACTAAAACTGATATTTTATTGTTAGCTATAACTGTAGTTGTTCTCTCATTTTTTGTGCTAGACTTTGGGTGCCAAGCAACAAGGTATTTTCCCTTATGATATTTGTAATATTTCACCTCACCACCAATAGGATTTCTATTAATATGTACATCAAAGGGGGACATGAAAATTGAAATTAATAATTTTTTTTCTTTATAATATTCGTCCTCAAAGACTTCACCAATATGAACCACTTCACCGTTTGCTGGTGACACAATAAGC
>Ga0208764_10001568_pt1 | contig 14623 bp, 17 predicted proteins | sample ETNtaG_18_FD_185762 | JGI IMG/M metagenome (GOLD analysis project Ga0208764, IMG submission 185762) | Marine microbial and viral communities from oxygen minimum zone, Eastern Pacific Ocean - ETNP201302SV91 (SPAdes) (version 2) | ecosystem: Environmental > Aquatic > Marine > Oceanic ... | reverse complement strand
AAACAAGTTCCCCCATGACTACCTCTTTTATCAATACATATTACCTTTAAACCTAGTTGTGCTGCTCGAATAGCACATACATATCCACCAGGGCCAGAGCCTATTACCGCTATATCATAATCATCTGCCATTTTATTTTCCTAAAACCTCTAATAATGTTTTTCCCAAACCTGCTGGTGATTTTGAGATCACAACTCCAGCATCCTTTAGTGCGTTGATCTTATCATCGGCCCCACCCTTACCTCCAGATATGATGGCACCTGCATGTCCCATCCTTCTTCCTGGCGGTGCAGTTAAGCCCGCTATAAAACCTACAATAGGTTTTTTAATTTTTGAATTTTTTATAAATTCTGCTGCTTCCTCTTCAGCAGTACCACCTATTTCACCAATCATGATTATTGATTCCGTATTTTCATCAGAAAGAAATAAATCTAAACAATCAATAAAATTAGTGCCATTAACTGGGTCTCCACCTATACCAATACATGTTGATTGCCCTAATCCACAAGCAGTAGTTTGTCCAACGGCCTCATAAGTTAATGTTCCTGATCTTGAAACAATACCTACAGATCCTTTCATATGAATATGCCCCGGCATAATTCCTATTTTACATTGTTCAGGTGTAATAATTCCTGGGCAATTTGGCCCAATTAATCGAGATTTAGATTTAGATAATGCTTTTTTTACTTTTATCATATCCATAACAGGAATTCCTTCAGTTATACATACGACCAAGGATATTTCTGCTTCAACGGCTTCTAAAATTGCCGCTCCAGCAAAAGCAGGGGGGACATATATCACTGATGCATTTGCTCCTGTTTGTTTAACTGCATCGCCAACATTATCAAAAACAGGTAAATCGAGATGAGTAGTACCGCCTGCCCCAGGTTTTACACCACCAACTACTTGAGTTCCATAATCTATAGCTTGTTGTGTATGAAAAGTACCTTGAGAACCAGTTATCCCCTGACAAATAACTTTTGTATTCTTATCTATTAATACAGACATATTTTTTCCTTATATTGCTTCAGTAATCTTTTTAGCGGCATCATCAAGATCAGATGCGCTAATTATCGATAGGTCAGAATCTTCGATTATCTTTTTCCCCAAATCCACATTAGTTCCTTCAAGTCTTACAACTAACGGAACCGAAATATTAACTTCCTTTGCGGCGCCTATAATTCCTTCTGCAACAACATCACATCTCATTATTCCACCAAATATATTAACAAGAATTCCTTCAACATTTTTATCCGATAAAATTATCTTGAAGGCCTCAGTAACTAAATCTTTAGTGGCTGAACCACCTACATCAAGAAAATTAGCAGGCTCTGCTCCGTATAATTTTATAATATCCATGGTAGCCATAGCAAGCCCTGCTCCATTTACAAGACAGCCAATATTTCCATCAAGCTTTATATAACTAAATCCTAGTTCTGAAGCCTTTAATTCAGATTCATCTTCTTCAAACGGGTCTATTAACTCTTTAAGATCAGGGTGCCTAAATAAGGCATTGTCATCAAAATTAACCTTAGCATCTAAACAAATAATATTATTATCATTTGTATATACAAGTGGATTAATTTCTAAAAGACTCATATCAGTTTCTGTAAAAGCCTTATACAAATTCTTAAATAGGTCAAAAGCCTGATCTTTTAAATTTTCATTTAATTTTAAAGCCTGGCTAAGAGTATTTATATCTTCATCAGTAACACCTGTTCCAGGATCAATTGGGACAGTAGTTATTTTGTCAGGAGTTTTTTCAGCAACTTCTTCAATATTAACTCCTCCCTCTGTAGATACAATAAAACTTACTTTAGATGTTTGTCTGTCAACTAAGATAGATAGATATAATTCATCAGCTATACTCGAACCTTCTTCAATATATAATTTTCTTACCTTCTTTCCTTCAGGTCCTGTTTGATGTGTAATTAGTTGCATTCCCATCATTTCATCAAATAAAGCCTCTACTTCATCTAATGATTTAGCTATTTTAACTCCTCCACCTTTTCCTCGACCACCTGCATGAATTTGTGCTTTTACTACCCATAATTTATCTGAAACTTTACTAGCAATCTCACGGATATTTTCTTTTGATAAAACAATTTCTCCATTCGCAATAGGAACGCCGAAATTTTTTAATATCTCTTTAGCTTGATATTCATGAATATTCATTTTCTTACCTATAAGGAATTATTTTCTTTTAGAAACTTTCTTTCTTTTTACTAATCTTTTGTCTATTTTTGCGCATGCTCTCATTAATGATTTAACTGAAGCTATTGATGCCTTAAATAGTTTTGTTTCACTTTTATTAAGCTCAATCTCTAAGATTCTTTCAACTCCTTTTTCACCAATCACAACTGGAACTCCTACATACATATCATTTATTTTATATTGGCCAGATAAGTAGGCTGCACAAGGTAAAACTCTTTTCTTATCCTTGAGATAAGATTCTGCCATTTCTATTGCCGAAGCTGCAGGAGCATAAAATGCTGAACCTGTTTTTAATAAACCAACTATTTCTGCTCCACCATCTCTAGTTCTTTGAATAATTTCATCTAACTTATTTTTTGATGTCCATCCCATTTTTATTAAATCAGGTAATGGAATACCTGCAACAGTTGAATATCTAGAAAGGGGAACCATTGAATCTCCATGCCCGCCGAGAACAAAAGCTGTTACATCCTCAACTGAAACATTAAATTCTTTTGATAAGAAATATCTGAATCTTGCACTATCAAGAACTCCTGCCATTCCCACAATCATATTTGGAGAAACTCCAGAAAATTTCTGAAGGGCCCAAACCATAGCATCTAATGGATTCGTTATACATATCACAAATGCCTTTGGAGCATATTTCTTAATGCCTGCGCCAACATCAGACATAACTTTTAAATTAATTGATAATAAATCGTCTCTACTCATTCCTGGTTTTCTGGGTACTCCAGCAGTAACAATTACTACATCAGAATCTTTTATGGCAGAGTAATGATTAGATCCTTTTAGATCTATATTTGATGAACTGACTGGTGATGCTTCAGCTAAATCTAAAGCCTTTCCTTGGGGGATTCCTTTTATAATATCAAAAATAACAACATCACCTAATTCCTTCAAGCCGGCTAAATGTGCAAGAGTTCCGCCAATCTGGCCTCCTCCTATTAAAGCAATCTTTTTTCTTTTCATATTTTTTCCCTCTTAAAGAAATAATAATAGTGTATTAACTATCCTTTTTTGAAAAGATCAATTGATTCTTGAAGAATCTGTATAATCTTTTGATCTCATTTCATGTAATCTTGATATGCACCTTTTAAATTCAAATTCCAACTCACCTTTAGAATAAATATTTTCAGGCTCACCATCAGCTGAAATAATAGTCATTTTACGATTATCATATAAAGAATCAATCAAGGAAATAAATCTTTTGACTTCATTTCTTTTATCAGAAGATAATTTGGGAACATTTTCAATAAAAATAATATCAAACTCTCTTGCGATTGTTAAAAAATCCTCTGGACCAAGAGGTACATTACATAGATCATCAAAGTTAAATCTTGCACAACCCATAGCATGTCTTTTAACTAAAATTTCTCTCCCTTTTACAATTACTTTTCTTGGTTCTAGTTCTGCTCCATTAGTAAGATTAATAAAAATCTTTTCAATATCGTTACTTGTATTTTCATTAAGTTCTGCAAAATATGTATTTACATTCTGTAATTTATTTTTCCTGTAATCTACATCAGTTGATAATTCTAGATTTAAACATTCTTCCTCAATTAAATTTATAAAAGGTATAAATCTATCTCTTTGGAGGCCGTCTTTATATAGTTCATTTGGAACAATATTTGATGTAGAAAAAATAAATGTTCCATTTTCAAATAATAAATTGAATAATTTAGCCAATATCGATGCATCAGCAATATCATTTACCTGAAACTCATCAAAACATAAAAAATCAATATCTTCTGAAATTTCTTCAGCTACTATAGATAGAGGATCCTTAATTAAATTATTTTTACGCTTTTCATGAAGTCTATCATGTATATCAATCATAAATTCCTGAAAATGGATTCTTTTTTTATTCTTTGCATTTGATACAGAAAAGCATAAATCCATAATCATAGTCTTCCCAGAACCTGCATTTCCCCATAAATAAATTCCTTTAAGATTATCATTATTCTTTAAGAATATCTTTTTGAAAAAGGATAGTGCTCCTTTCTCGAAATTAATAACTTTATTAATTTTTAATAGGACAGAATTCTGCTTCTTATCAAAGCGAATTAATCCTTTATCTAAATACTCTTTATACAGCGATAAAACGGTCTTCATAGATACTCCTAAAGACAGTTAATATAATTATTTTCTTGTAGCCAATTCTTTTTTTATCCCTGCGATAGCTTTTGCAGGAGACAAACCTTTTGGGCAAGACTTTGAACAATTCATAATTGTTCTACAACTGTAAACTTTGAATTCATCATCAAGTTGATCAAGCCTTTCTGCTTTTTCTTCATCCCGACTATCACTTATCCATCTATAGGCCTGTAATAGTGCTGCCGGGCCAAGATATTTATCAGAGTTCCACCAATAACTTGGGCAAGAAGTTGAACAACATGCACACATAATGCATTCATATAAGCCATCAATTTTCTCTCTTTCTTCTTTTGATTGTGGAAATTCAGTTTCAACAGACTTATCTTTTGTTTTAAGCCAAGGTTTAATTTTCTTATGTTGTGCATAAAAATTCTTTAAATCTGGAACCAAATCTTTAACAACTGGTTGATGCGGTAAAGGGTTTATTCCTACTTGAGATTTAGTATCATCTATAGCCATAGTACAAGCAAGTGTATTAACTCCATCAATATTCATTGCACAAGAACCACATATACCTTCTCTACAAGACCTTCTAAAGGTAAGAGAAGAATCAACTTCATCTTTTATTTTTATTAGGGCATCAAGAACCATTGGCCCGCATTTATCGAGATCTATTTCATATTTGTCATATCTTGGATTCTCATTATTTTCTGGATCCCACCTATATACCTTAAAAGTCTTTTTATTTTGAGAATCTGTCTCAAGAGAATAATTCTTGCCTTCTTTAATTCTCGAATTTTTTGGTAAAATTAATTCTGCCATTTAGTAAACCCTCTCTTTAGGAGGTATATATGCCACATCATTTGTTAATGTTCTTTCATGCACACTTCTATAATCTATTTTTATTTGACCGTTCTCATTAAGCCAAGCCAAAGTATGTTTCATCCAATTTTCATCATCTCTATCAGGAAAATCCTCTCTTGCATGACTTCCCCTGCTTTCTTTTCTCTCCGCTGCACCTGCCATAGTTACCATTGCTTGACCAATCATATTATCAAATTCTAAGGCTTCAATTAAATCTGTGTTCCAGATTAATGAACGATCTTTTATACCTATATCATGAATATCATTATATACTTTTGATATTAATTCTCTTCCCTCTTCTAAAACTTCTTCAGTTCTAAAGACAGCACAATTATTCTGCATAGTTTTTTGCATATTAAGTCTTAGTTTTGAAGTTGGAGTTGAACCATCAGCATTCCTGAAACGATCTAACCTTTCTATAGAATTTAATCCAGCATCCTTAGGAAGTTCCTCAAAAATCTTTCCGGGCGTTACAATCTCTGAGCACCTAAGCGAAGAAGCACGGCCAAAAACAACCAAATCAATTAAGGAATTTGACCCCAGTCTATTCGCGCCATGAACAGAAGCACATGCGGATTCGCCTATAGCCATCAATCCTGGAACAGTATTATCCTCATCTTTCTCAGTCGGGTTTAAAACTTCTCCCATATAGTTTGTAGGTATTCCACCCATATTATAGTGAACAGTTGGCAAAACTGGTATTGGTTCTCTTGTTACATCAACACCTGAAAATATTTTTGCAGATTCTGATATGCCTGGTAACCTTTCAGCTAATATATCTGAATCAATATGGTCTAAATGAAGAAAAATATGATCATTTTCTTCACCTACGCCTCTTCCTTCTCTAATTTCTATTGTCATGGCTCGAGAGACAACATCTCTTGAAGCAAGATCTTTTGCTTTAGGCGCATATCTTTCCATAAATCTTTCGCCTTCAGAATTCACTAGATAACCACCTTCACCTCGACAACCTTCAGTAATGAGACATCCTGCTCCATATATTCCTGTTGGATGAAATTGAACAAACTCCATATCCTGTAATGGCAATCCGGCTCTCAAAACCATAGCCGAACCATCACCAGTACATGTATGTGCAGAAGTAGCAGAAAAATATGCTCTTCCATATCCGCCGGTTGCAAGAATTGTTTGTGAAGAATGAAATCTATGTAACTTACCCGTTTCCATACAAAGGGCAACTATTCCAACACATCTTCCTGAATCTGACATTATTAAATCAATAGCAAAATATTCTATAAAGAAGTCTGCTGACTCACTTATAGACTTTCCGTAAAGTGTATGAAGAATTGCATGTCCAGTTCTGTCAGCAGCAGCACAAGTTCGTTGTGCTGGAGGGCCTTCTCCATATTCGGTAGTCATTCCACCAAAAGGTCTTTGGTATATTTTTCCTTCCTCAGTTCGTGAAAAAGGAACACCAAAATGTTCTAACTCGTAAACAGCTTCAGAAGAATTTTTACACAAATATTCTATAGCATCTTGATCACCCAGCCAATCTGCTCCTTTAACGGTATCATACATATGCCAGCGCCAATTATCCTCACCCATATTTCCAAGAGCAGCTGAAATACCTCCTTGAGCGGCAACCGTATGACTTCTTGTTGGAAATACTTTTGATATACATGCTGTTTTTAAACCTGATTGGGCACAGCCCAGAGTCGCTCTTAATCCTGCACCTCCTGCACCCACGACTATGACATCATATTGATGATCTATAAATTTATAGTCTTCCTTATTCATTTTTAAAATAATCCCAGAATAATGAGGGTTATAGATGAAAACACTGCAATAAGATATACATACAACTTATTCATTGTACTCAAAAAACTTTTTAACTTAACATTATCAATATAATCATCTAGCACATGACCCATACCAATCATCATATGATAAGAAAGAGATAAAATATAAATTATCATTGGAATCCAAATATACTCTTTGCTCATGAGATCTTTAACTGTGCTGTAATTACTATCATAATTACTCAAAAATATTATGAATGCAGGCACGCCAATTAACATATTTATAAAAGCTGTTAACCTTTGCGCTATAAAATGGCTTGTTCCTGTTGATTTATTGCTCAAGGTTATAACCCGCTATGTAAGTATAAAAATTAAAATAGTAGATAGTAATGATAATACAAATGTCATAATTGCTAAAAAATCTACGCTTCTTAATCCAAAGCCATAGCCTAGATCCCAAATAAAATGCCTTATTCCTCCAAATAAATGATGGAAAAAGGACCATGTAAAAAAGAAAAAAACAGCCTGTAAAAGGTTTGTAGATAAGATGCCGCTAAATCTACCATATGCCTCTGGGCCAAAAATTATAGAAAGAAACCAAATAAATAAAAAACTAACGCCAAAATAAAGCGCCAAACCAGAAAGTCTATGTGCAACTGACATTACCATAGATACAGTTAATCTATATATTTGCAAATGAGGTGAAACAGGTCTGGTATTAGGGCTTTCTTCTATATTATCCATAAGAATATTATCCTTTTAGATGAAATATGACAGTATCTAAATATGATTTTAAAGTTAGTGTAAACAAAATTCTAATAACAATGAAAGCAGTTAAATGAAATATGTTGCAGGAATAGATGGATCTCATGCTGGATGGATTTCAGTAATAAGGCAAATTGATAAAGAAAATTATTATAAATTAGTTTTTTCAAAAGATTTATCATCTTTATGTAATGATGGAATTAATCTTGCTTTAATTGATATGCCTGTTGGCTTAGATGAAAAAATTGAATCCGGAGGAAGAATAGTTGATAAATTAGCAAGAAAAAAGCTTATTAAAAGAAAATCAAGTATCTTCAATGCCCCTTCTAGATTAACTCTTAAAGCAAAAAATTATCAGGAAGCTAATAAAATTAATAAAAAGCAAGGTTTAGGGCTATCAAAACAAAGTTGGAATTTAATCCCAAAAATTAAAGAAGTAGAAATTTTAATGCAGCAAGATAATAGGCCATTAATTTTTGAATCACATCCAGAAATTATCTTCCAGGAAATGGGTAACAAGGAATTAAGTTACTCAAAAAAAGAAAAGTCAGGGATTGAAGAAAGAAGGAAAATCTTAGAATTAAATGGTTTTGAAATAAAATTTCTTAATAAATATCTTCAAGAAAGAAATAAAAATTTTAAACATGATGATTTCCTTGATGCTTGTGCCCTTTCTTGGTCAGCATTAAGAGCATCAAAAAATAAAAATAAAAATATTCCTGAAAAAGGCGTTAAAGATGAAAAAGGGATTTTAATGCAGATGAAAATTTAGCTCAAATAATTTGAGTGCAATATTTCCGCTATTTGAATAGCATTTAAGGCGGCTCCTTTTCTTAAATTATCGGAAACTACCCATAAATTTAATCCATTCTTAATTGAATCATCATTACGAACTCTTGATATAAATGTAGCGTCATCCCCAACGCATTCAACTGGCGTCATATACTCTTCAGAGCCAAAAGATTCGACATTACATCCCGGCGCATCAGAAAGAGCCTTTACTGCATCTTCACTAGAAACATATTCTTCAAATTCAATATTTATTGACTCAGCATGGCCAATAAAAGTTGGAACACGAACGCATGTTGCCGAAACATTAATATTTGGATCGAGTATTTTCTTTGTCTCGTTAATCATTTTCTCCTCTTCCTCTGTATATCCAGAGGATTCAAAAGAGCCTATTTGAGGGATAACATTAAAAGAAATTTGTTTCTGAAAGATATTAGGATCAACTGGAGAATTCGAAAAAATCCCTTTAGTTTGCTCAAATAATTCTTCCATCGCCTCTTTGCCTGCGCCTGAAGTTGATTGATAAGAGGAAACTATAACTCTCTTAATCTTTGATAAATCATATAAAGGTTTTAATGCCACTACCATTTGGATAGTTGAACAATTTGGATTAGCTATAATTTTTCTTTCTTTATAATCTGGGATTTGATCCGCGTTAACTTCGGGCACAATCAAAGGAATGTCCTCATCCATTCTAAACTTAGATGAATTATCAATAACAACACAGCCTTTATCAGCAGCCTTAGGTGCATACTCACTAGAAATTTTTCCTCCAGCAGAAAAGAGGGCTATATCAGCTTTAGAAAAATCAAATTCACTAAGATCTTCAACAATGATTTCTTTTTTTCCAAATCCAACAGTATTTCCTTTGCTTTTGCTAGAAGCTAAAGCAAAAATTTCATCTACAGGAAATTTTCTTTCATCTAAAATAGAAAGCATTTCTCTGCCAACATTACCTGTAGCGCCAACAACAGCAACTCTCAAACCCATTATCTTATTCCTTATTTAAAATATCTAAACACTGAATTACTTTATCTCCCATTTCTTTGGTTGAAATAAATTCATCAGTATTACTAATATCTTTTGTTCTGGCTCCATCTTCAAGAACTTTTGATATTGCTTTATCAAGAAGTACTGAATCGTCAATTCTTCCAAAGCTATATTTGAGAGCCATCCCAAAAGATAAAATTGATGCAAGAGGATTTGCTATCCCTTGCCCACTAATATCCGGTGCTGAACCATGTACAGGCTCATAAAGAGCCGACTTAAATAATCCATCATTTGCTTTACCTAAGGAAGCTGATGGTAGCATTCCAAGTGAACCGGTTAACATAGCGGCAACATCCGACAACATATCACCAAAAAGATTGTCAGTAACAATAACATCAAATTGCTTAGGCCATCTTACTAATTGCATTCCACAATTATCAGCCAACATATGATCAAGTTCAACATCGCTAAATTTTTCTTTATGAATATTTTGAACTTCTTCATACCAAAGCAAACCAGACTCCATTACATTCCTTTTTTCTGATGAAGTAACTTTATTATTTCTCTTTCTAGCCAACTCAAAAGCAACCTCTGCAATCCTATGGATCTCCCAAGTTTCATAAACCTGAGTATTAAAACCTCTTTTATTTCCATTTCCAAGATCTTCTATTCCTCTTGGCTCACCAAAATAGACACCCCCGGTCAATTCCCTAACAATTAAAATATCTAGATCTTCAATTATTTCTCTCTTCAATGCAGAAGAATCTGCTAAAGCAGAAAAGCACATTGCTGGTCTTAAATTTGCAAAGAGATCGAGATCTTTTCTTAATCTTAATAATCCTGCCTCGGGTCTATTCTCATACTCAACATTATCCCATTTTGGTCCTCCGACAGCACCAAAAAGAATTGCATCAGAATTTTTTGCAATACCCATAGTTTCATCAGTTATTGAAACTCCATCAGAATCATAACAAGAGCCGCCAACAAGTCCGAATTGGATCTCAGAATTAAAATCTTTATTTAAATTAAACCAAGAAATTACCTTTTCTACTTCTTTCATAACCTCTGGTCCAATTCCATCACCAGGCAATATTAATATTTTACTAGTCATTTAAATCACCTTTAATTGAATACCAAGGGAGGGCCAACTCATTTTCTTTTTCATATGAATCTATTAAATCAGAATCTTTTAATGTTAACCCTATATCATCTAGCCCCTCCATTAAGAAATTCTTATTTGAAATATCTATCTCAAAGCTAATCTCTAAATCCTTTGAAGAGATTTTCTGATCATCAAGAATAACTTCAATCTGACTACCACTTAAAGCTACCTCACTTAATTCCTTAATTACTTTCTCAGAAAGTTTTATTGGTAAAATCCCATTTTTAAAGCAATTATTATAAAAAATATCAGCATATGATGGAGCAATAATTACTTTTATCCCAAAATCCAATAAAGCCCAAGGGGCATGCTCTCTACTCGACCCACAACCAAAATTATTTCCAGCAAGTAATATTTTAGAATCCCTATAAATATCCTTATTAAGAATAAATGAATCTACTTCATTACCTTCATAGTCAAAACGCATTTCATGAAATAAATTTTTACCCAAACCAGTTCTTTTTATAGTTTTCAAGAACTGTTTTGGTATAATCATATCAGTATCAATGTTAATCATCATTGAGAATTGATTCCCATCAGATGCCATCATAGGTGCAGCAATACCTTTTATTTTATCAAACTTTTCCATCTTTAATTTTTAAAATCTCTCACATCAGTAAGACAACCAGCTATAGCTGCTGCTGCTGCCATTTTTGGACTTACTAAGTGAGTTCTACCTCCCCTACCTTGTCTACCTTCAAAGTTTCTATTTGAGGTAGAAGCACATCTTTCATTAGGCTGTAATTTATCTGCATTCATTGCTAAGCACATTGAACAACCTGGCTCCCTCCATTCAAATCCAGCATCTATGAAAATCTTGTCCAAACCTTCACTTTCAGCCTGAGCTTTTACCAATCCTGATCCCGGAACAACTATAGCATTAACGTTTTCAGAAACCATTTTATCTTCTACAATTGACGCTGCAGCTCTTAAATCTTCAATTCTTCCATTGGTGCATGAACCTATAAATACTTTATCAATAGATGTTCCTTTTATAGGTTTTCCTGCTTCTAAACCCATATATTCAAGAGATCTTTTAATAGCATTCTTTTTTGCCTCATCTTCTATATCTTCGGGTTTTGGAATACTGCCATTTATATCAATAACATCTTCAGGACTTGTGCCCCAAGTAACCAATGGTGCTAAATTATTAATGTCTATCTTTATAGACTCATCATAAAAAGCATCTTTATCAGACGGAAGTGTTTCCCAATATTTTATTGCATTGTCCCAAGTCTTATTCTTAGGGGCTAAAGGTCTATCTTTTAAATACTCAAATGTTTTTTGATCGGGCGCAATAAGCCCAGCTCTTGCTCCGCCTTCAATTGTCAGATTACATAATGTCATTCTTCCTTCCATACTTAAACTTTCAACTGCATCTCCCATATATTCAATTACATAACCTGTTCCACCTGCAGTTCCTATCGCTCCAATAACTGAAAGCGCAAGATCTTTAGCTGAAATTGAATCTGTTAATTTTCCTTTTAGTTCAACCTTAAAATTTTTTGCCTTTTTTTGAATTAATGTTTGAGTGGCTAAAACATGCTCAACTTCAGAAGTGCCTATCCCGTGAGCAAGGGCCCCAAATGCCCCATGAGTCGAGGTATGGCTATCTCCACAAACTATGGTTGAGCCGGGTAATGTAAATCCCTGTTCAGGTCCGATTATATGAACAATGCCTTGCCTAATATCATTCATATCTATGAATTCTATACCAAACTCTTTGCAATTACTTTCAAGTGTTTCAATTTGAATTCTGGATTCTTCATCCTCAATTTCCTTTGTTCTATCTGTAGTTGGAACATTATGATCTGCAACAGCAAGAGTCTTATTTGGATGACGAACTGATCTATTATTTAACCTCAAGCCCTCAAAAGCTTGTGGGCTAGTGACCTCATGGACAAGATGACGATCAATATATAAGAGGGAATAATTATCTTTATTACCAACTAAATGGCTTTCCCAGATTTTGTCATAAATAGTTTTTGCTTGTGTCATTGAGACTCTCACAAAAAGCGTTTATTCTTCTGCTACGCTTTCTTCTTCAGGAACATCTACTGTATCAGCTGATTCCATAACTTCATCTTTATCAGATTTTTTTGATGAAATATTTTGTCTTTCGGTAATTCTTGCTGACTTACCTCTTCTAGTTCTTAAATAGTAAAGTTTAGACCTTCTAACTTTACCTTTTCTTATTACCTTTATAGAATCAATTAAAGGACTTAGAAGAGAAAAAATTCTTTCAACACCTTCACCATATGATATCTTCCTTACGGTAATATTCTGATTTAAACCTTCTCCAGATCTAGCAATACAAACACCTTCAAATGTTTGAATTCTCTCTCTTGACCCTTCTTTAATCTTAACATTTACAGCTATATTATCTCCAGGTCGAAACTCAGGAATATCTTTGCCTTCGGACAATTCATCCATGTATTCTTTTTCTAATTTTTTAACTATATCCATTTTATTTAACCTGATTAAAAATAACACAAAATAGGAAGTTCAAATAACACATTATTTGCAATTAAGTCACTTTATTTTTAAATTTTATTCTTTTTCTTCTTTATTCTTCAATAAATCAGGTCTTCTTTTTTTTGTAACCTTATTAGCTTCTTTTAAGCGCCAATTCATAATTTCCGAGTGATTACCTGATAATAAGACTTCTGGAGCTTCAATATCATTAAATTTTTGAGGCCTTGTATAGTGAGGATATTCTAGCAAACCTGAAGAAAAAGACTCTTCTATTATTGAATTATCATTCCCTAAAACACCTGGAAGCAATCTAATTATTGAATCTAAAAAAGAAAAAGAGGCAATTTCACCACCTGATAATACATAATCCCCAAGAGATAGTTCTTTTATATTATAAGAATCTAAAATTCTTTGATCTATACCTTCAAAATGTCCGCAAATTAAAGAAACTCCAGATAACTTTGAATAAGAGTTAACTATTTTTTGTGTAATAGGTTGTCCTTTTGGAGATAAGTAAATTAAACTTTCTTCTTCATGATTTTTAATAAGTGTTTTATCAATTGCGGCACTTAAGACATCAGGTCTAAGTATCATTCCAGGACCACCACCAAAAGGCTTATCATCTACCCTTTTGTGCCTCCCAATTCCAAATTCTTTTAAGTCATAAACATTCAATTCCCAAATTTTTTTATCTAATGCCTTACCAATAAGACTATGGGATAAAGGACCAGGATACATATCAGGATATATTGTTAGAATATTAGCTTTCCATGACATCTATTTTTCCTCAATTTCCATTATTAAATATCCTTCAGAATTTTTTATTTCTTTTACAAAATCTTTCGTGAAAGGAAACATCTCAGTTTTGTTAGAAATGTATTTTATCTCAATAATATCGCCAGCCCCAAAATTATATAATGCTAAAACTTTTCCAATATTATTATCATTCTTATCTTTCACTTCCAGCCCTACTATATCGTAATGATACCAATTATTTTTTTTAAGTTTTGGAAGTTGATTCTTATCAATAAATATTTCTTTTCCTATTATTTCTTCTATTGATTTTATATTATCTAGATTATGAAATTTTAACACTACCTTGTTTTTTTTATATGTAATTTCTTCAACAAGATATTCAATTTTTTCATCGCCTATAAAGACATTATCAAATTCCTTAAATCTTTTAGAATTCTCTAAAAATGAATTAATTAGTATTTTACCTTTTAAGCCACTTGGTTTGCCTAAAACGCCAATCAAAATCATTTGTTTGTTTGTTTTTTTCACCTAAAAATTTTATTTGTTAGAAATAATCTTGTCACTTAATTTTAATAACTTTAAAAAATAACAGTAATTATTTATCTTCCGATTTAGCCTTCTTAGTGGCTTTTTTCTTAGGTTTTTCTTCCTTTTCTGGAGCTTCCTCTGCTGGAGCTTCCTCTGCTGGAGCTTCTTCTTTAGCTTCTTCTGCTGGAGCTTCCTCTGCTGGAGCTTCTTCTTTAGCTTCTTCTGCTGG
>Ga0208764_10001566_pt1 | contig 14633 bp, 14 predicted proteins | sample ETNtaG_18_FD_185762 | JGI IMG/M metagenome (GOLD analysis project Ga0208764, IMG submission 185762) | Marine microbial and viral communities from oxygen minimum zone, Eastern Pacific Ocean - ETNP201302SV91 (SPAdes) (version 2) | ecosystem: Environmental > Aquatic > Marine > Oceanic ... | reverse complement strand
GAGAAATAGATATCAAAGTGGGCGATGAAGTCCAGTTAACTCTTGAAGCGATTGAAGATGGGCATGGGAATACAAGAGTTTCAAGAGAAAAAGCCATAAAACAAGAGGTTTGGAAAAGGATAGAAGATTGTTTAGAGAACGATACTCCATTAAAAGGATTGATAACTGGTTCTGTCAAAGGAGGGATGACTGTAGATGTTCAAGGTATTAAATCTTTTTTACCAGGATCGTTAGCAGAAGTTCTTCCTACAAAAGACTTAGAGCATTTAGTTGGGAATTATGAAGAATTTAAAGTAATAAAGTTAGATAAAGAGAAAAATAATGTAGTTCTTTCTCGTAAGGCTGTTCTCCAAGATGTTAACTCTGAAGAAAGAAAGAAATTACTCTCAACTCTTTCCGAAGGACAGACAATTAAAGGGGTGGTAAAGAACCTCACAGACTATGGAGCCTTTGTAGATTTGGGTGGGATTGACGGTCTTTTGCATATCACAGACATTTCATGGAGCAGAATAAACCATCCTTCTGAGGCAATAAAGATAGGTGAAGAGCTTGAAGTAAAAGTTATCAAGTATGATCAAGAAGAGCAAAAAGTATCATTAGGTATTAAACAACTTGTTGTTGATCCATGGATTGGAATTGAATCTAAATTCCCTCTTAACACTTCAGTAATGGGAACAGTTACTAATTTAACTGACTATGGATTTTTTGCCGAGATTGAAGAAGGGGTTGAAGGTCTTGTTCATGTTTCTGAAATAGACTGGACAAACAAAAATATCCACCCTTCCAAAGTAGTCCAATTAAAAGACAAAGTTGAAGTTATGATTCTCGAAGTGGACGAAGAGAAAAGAAGAATATCTTTAGGGTTAAAACAACTTACAGAAAATCCTTGGCAGCTCTTTGAACACACTCATAAAGAAGGAGATAAGATTTCAGGTGCTATTAAATCTATAACAGATTTTGGAGTTTTTATTGAGCTAGATGGAGGAATAGATGGGCTAGTGCATCTTTCTGATATTTCTTGGGAAGAAAATGATGAATCCATCAGGAAACTCTCCAAAGGGGATCTTGTTGAAGCATTAATCCTTTCGATTGAATCTGAAAGAGAAAGGATTTCTTTAGGAATAAAACAATTAATTTCGGATTCTTTTGGAGATTATACAGAAGCTAATAAGAAAGGATCTAGAGTATCTGGTAAAGTTATAGAATTTGATGATGATAGAATTAAGTTGTCTTTATCTGAAGATGTAATAGGTCATTTACCTCAAAAAGATTTTGTTAACTCTGCAAATGAGACTCCTCTTGAAGAAGGCATGCAATTAGAAGTTGTTGTGGCAAATATTAATAAAAAAGATAGAGAGATTATCCTTTCGCTTAGAGCCCTGGAAAAGCAAGAAGAGAAAAGTGCTTTAAAGGACAATGCTGCAAAGAATAAAGAAATAGAAGAAGCAAATAAATCAAATATAGGGGATCTTATTAAGGCAGAGCTAGAGGAATCTAAGACTGAAGATGAATAGATCTAAATTGATAGATATTTTAATAGAGAACAATCAATATTTATCAAAAAGTGATGTAGAGGACTCTGTAAGCTTAATACTAGATAATCTCAGCAATACTTTAGCAAAAGGAGACAGGGTCGAATTAAGAGGCTTTGGTAGCTTTTCTACTAGAAAAAGGAATAAAAGAATTTCTAGAAATCCTAAGACTGGGAAATCAATCTCCGTTCAAGAAAAAAATCATCCTTACTTTCGAGCCTCCAAGAAGTTAAAAGAGGTTATAAATAATTAAGTTTTCTATATCATATGATATTCTTCAAATGGAGAAGATTCATGCCCAGAGATATCACAGCCACAATTAAGAGTTCTTTTGAAGAGTCTATATCTGTCAAAGCCAAGATAATTGACCAAGAAATTTATAAAGTTTTAGTTGAAGTAGGCGATATTATTGCTAAATCCATATCCCAAGGTGGGAAGTTAATGATTTGTGGCAATGGGGGATCTGCTGCAGACGCCCAACATTTAGTTGCGGAATTCCTTATTAGATTAACTGCAGATGTTAATAGGGAAGGAATACCAGCTATATCTCTTGTGCAAGACTCATCCACACTAACGGCCTGTTTAAATGATTATGGACCTGATGTTATCTTTAAGAGAGTAATGTCTTCTTTGGCAAAAGACGGTGATGTGTTGCTTGTTATTTCTACCTCTGGCAATTCAAAGAATATTTTAGAGGTTTTAAATTATGCTAAATCTAGAGGAATATACTCATTTGGATTCTTGGGAGGAGATGGTGGAGAAGCTCTTAAGTATTGTAATTCTGCGTTTATTGTCCCAAGCACCTTGACTGCAAGGATTCAGGAAAGTCACATTACAGCTGGGCATACCTTATTGCAGTATGTTGAAGATAAGCTTATAGAAGAAGGTTATCTTAATAAGGACTAATTTTAAATGCGTTGGTCAGTACTTTTATTATTAATATTAAGCATTATCGTATTGCTATCTTCCTATTTAATTTTAAATCTAAATTCTGAAATTGTGTCCTTTGATTTTTTATTCAATAAAATACAAGTGAGTTTAGGCATTCTTCTGATGTCTTTCTTTTTGTTAGGTTTCTTTATTTTTCTAATGTTAGAGTTAATTTATTTTTATAAGAGAAATAAAAGTGAATAGTCCTATTATTGTTCCGCTTGATGCTAGTTACGAAAGGTCTATAGCTCTAGCTAAAATTTTTAACCCTGAGTTGTGTCGCTTAAAAGTAGGAAATCAATTATTTACTTCAACTGGTCCTAGGGTAGTGGAAGAATTATGCTCGTTAGGTTACGAAGTTTTTTTAGATTTGAAATTCCATGATATCCCCAATACTGTTTTTGAAGCAGTAAGATCTGCTGCTGAACTTGGTGTTTGGATGCTTAATATTCATATTTCAGGTGGTTCAAGCATGTTGAAGCATGCAAAGATGGCTTTAGATTCTTATAAGAACCCTCCCTTGTTAATAGGTGTAACGATGTTAACTAGTTTAAGCGATGAAGATGTTAATGAAATTGGTATAGCTGATATTTCTAGTAGCATTCTGAACTTGGCTAAATTAGCAAAAGAACAAAATTTAGATGGAGTAGTTTGCTCTCCTCAAGAAGTATCTGAGATTAAGAAATCTTTTGGAGATAATTTTATTGCAGTAACTCCAGGAATAAGGCCTATATTGACAGATGATGATCAGATAAGGGTATCAACTCCTAAAGAAGCTTTAGAGAACGGATCAGACTACTTGGTAATAGGAAGACCTATTACTTCTAGCGCAAATCCTTTAAAATCATTAGAAGATATATTGAAAGAACTAAGTTTATGAAATTAAACATATTAGATATAGGCGGAAAAGTAGTAAAGGAAGATGAGAAGTACGTGGTAAAAGATAATTCCATGTTGAATAATCTAATAATTAGCAGTACGGATTTAAAGCCTGGAAAATCAACATCTGGTCATAGTCATGCCGGGCAAGAAGAAGTTTATCATTTTGTCAGAGGCTCCGGAATGATGAAGGTTGATGACGAAGTCTTCCCTGTTAAAGAAGGAGATATAATACTTATTGAAGATGGAAAGTTTCATCAAGTTATCAATAATTCAGAAGAAAATTGCTACTTTGTATGTGTCTTTGATGGCTCTAGGAACCATTAAATATATCAAGCCAATTAATCTAATATTTAGTTTTACATAGGTTCTATAGATCTCCGGATTAACTCTGAATGTAGCTCCTGGTTTATAATTTAATAATGAGAAAACAAAGATTAAGGCCAATTGTCTTAGCAGGCGGATCTGGCAAGAGGTTGTGGCCATTGTCTACTAAAGAAAGGCCTAAGCAATTTATACCTTTTTTTGGTGAGTATTCTTTATTTGATTTAACTCTTCAAAGATTAAACAAAGCCTCTTTGTTTACTAAACCTATTATTGTTACTTCTGAAAATTATTTAGGCTATGTTAAAGACTCTATTACAAGAACGGGAATAGAGCCTGAAAAGATTATTCTTGAACCTTTCTCAAAGAATACATTTCCAGCTATCTCGTTGGCAGTAATGATAGCTTTACTTAAGAATGAAGAAGAAAATTTTATAGTAACACCTTCTGATCATTACATTTCAAGGAATAAAGAATTCCATAGTTCTTGCATATTAACTAGAGATAATCTTAAAAATGAAGGTTTGAATCTTTTAGGCGTTAAGCCTAACAACGCCTCTTCTGAATTTGGTTATATAACCGCTAGTAGTTCTTCAAATGAAATTAATAAAGTTCATGATTTTATAGAGAAGCCAGATCACAAGAAAGCTAAAGAGATTTTTAATAGAAAAGATGTTTTATGGAATGCAGGGATTTTTATTTTTAAAGGTTCTTGGTTTATAGAATCTAGCAAAGAGATAGATAAGCAAATCTTTGATGAAATAGACAGCTTAAGACCTGCAAAATATCCTAGTTCATTGCATTTCTTACCAAATAAAAGTAAATTCAGCAAAATTTCTGACTTATCATTTGATACAGCTTTTGTAGAAAAAAATAAGACCAATTATGTAACTATTTTAGATGCAGGGTGGTCTGATTTGGGTTCATGGATAGCCTTAAGTAACTTACAAAGGGATCTAAGCAATGAAATGACACTTTTTCCTGATAATAGTGCTTATTATAGAGAAGAAAGGCCTTGGGGTTACTTTGAGACTTTAATGGAAACAGATACTTCTAAAGTAAAGCTGTTGTCTGTTCTACCAAATCACAGATTATCTCTTCAAAAGCATCAACATCGATCAGAGACTTGGTATGTAATTCGTGGGGAAGCTAAGGTTACAAAAGGGAATGAAAGATTCTCTATGCTAAGTGGAGACTCAATTATTATTGGACAAAATGAAGAGCATAGACTAGAAAATTTATCTAATGAGACTCTTGAAATCATTGAAATACAAACAGGAACTTACTTTGGAGAAGATGACATAATTAGAATAAAAGATTCCTATGGAAGAGCAGATCTTCATTGATTCATTTTTTGAAGTTCCTTCTTCAGAAAAAAAAATTAAAGACCTTCTTAAGAATTTACCTAGAGAACCAGGAATCTATAAATTCCTAAATGAATCAAGAAATCCAATTTACATTGGCAAAGCTAAGAACCTTCGAAATAGAGTCTCTTCTTATTTTGGAGGTAACCACCATAAATCAAAAAAGATTAATAAGTTGTTGAGTAATGTTAAATATATAGAAATTACGATTACAAATACTGAACTTGAAGCTTTGCTCATGGAGCAATACTTGATTAAGGAGGTAAAGCCTTTATTCAATGTTCAGTTTAAAGATGATAAAGGATACCCTTGGATAAAAATTGAGAGCGCAAAAGAGTTCCCTTCTGCTAAATCCTTTTTGGGTAAGAAGGATAAAAATAATAAATTTTTTGGTCCGTTCCCTAGCTCTCATGCTGTACAAGAATCTTTAAGGTTGCTTCAGAAGACCTTTAAAATTAGGAATTGTTCAGACTCTTTCTTTAAGAATAGAACGAGGCCTTGCATTCAATATGAGATAGGACGTTGTTCGGCACCTTGCCTTGGTCAAATTACTAAGAAGGAATATATGCAAGACGTATATTCAGCAGAGTTACTGCTAGCAGGAAAGTCCGAAAAGTTGATATCTAACTTTTATAAGTTAATGGATAAACATTCTAAAGCCAAGTCTTTTGAGCAAGCTGCATTGTACAGAGATAAGATATCTTCTTTAAGAGAAGTTCAAAGAAATCAAAGCGTGGTAGGGTATTCAAAAGAAAGAGATGCTATAACAGTCTGCTCTGAAAACGGCCAAACAAAAGCAGGAATAACTCATGTTAACAATGGTTGGGTTACAGGACATGAAAATTTTATTCAAAAGAATAATCTTATAGACGGTTCAGTTCTTGAATATTTTATTCAGACGCATTATTTAAGCGCGGCGTATTGCCCTTCAAGTTTAGTGATAGGTGAGTCCATAAATAATAAGAAGATGATAGAAAAAGCTTTATCAGAGCACCATGGCAAGCAAGTGAAGATAATATATAAATTAGCAAAAAGAGATCAAGGCCTTATTAAGATTTGTGAAAATAATACGAAATTTTCTTTCAATAAGACAATAAACCCTATAGACACTATTTCTGCTCTTAGTTCTTTAAAGGAGGAGCTCTCTCTTAGGAAGGAAATTAGGTTTGTTGAATCTTATGATATAAGTCATCATTCAGGCTCTGCTGCCATTGGAGGATGCGTGGTCTTTTCTAAAAGAGGTAAATTAAAAGACAAATATAAGTTATTTAACATTAGTAAGAAAAATTCTGGAGATGATATCTCCTCTATGGTTGAAGTGATTGAAAGAAGGTTTACGTCAGAAGATTCCGATCTCAAAGAACCCAGTCTTATAGTTCTTGATGGTGGAAGAGTTCATTTATATCACGTTCTTAGGAAGCTTAAGGATTTGGGTTTCGAAAAAATTCCAGTTATTGCAATCTCAAAAGGGGCTAGAAGAAAAGCTGATATGGACTTAATCCACACCGAGAATGGTTCATCGCGTATTACTAGAGGAAGTTTAGCTCATAAATTTATTCAAGAAATTAGAGATGAGACGCATAGGTTTTCAATTTCAAAACAAAAAAGGAAACAAAGAAAGTTATCTGCTGGATCTATTTTAGATAATTTATATGGGGTAGGCTCTAAAAGGAAAAAAATGTTAATTAGATATTTTGGAAGTGTAGAACAAATTAAGAGAGCGAGTTCTCAAGATATAATGAATGTCCCTGGGATAGGTAATAAAACCGCAGTTTCTATATATAACCAGTTAAAATAAATATATGACATTAGCCTCATACATCACTTCACTGCGGATAGTATTAATTATTCCTATAGTTTATTTTGCTAGTGTATATGAAGTGCACCTCTCTCTCTTTTTATTTATTATTGCAGGCTTAACTGATTATCTCGATGGGTTTATTGCTAGAAAGACAGGAACCACAACTTCTCTAGGAGCTTTTCTTGATTTACTTGCAGATAAATTATTAGTATGTGTAGTTTTAATCTGGTGTGCTTTCTCATCTAATTCTATTTTGATAACAATTCCAGCAATGATTATTATTTCAAGAGAGTTGATAATTTCTTCAATTAGACAATTCTTAGTTGAAAAAATAGGTGAGAACCCTATAAAGGTTACATATATAGCTAAAACTAAGACCACAATCCAAATGGTTACTATTTCTTTTCTTATCTTAAGTCCGGAAATGGGCTTATGGTTTTCTAAAACAACAATACTATTAATGTGGTTTGCTGCCTTTATGTCTTTGTATACTTTATATAACTACATCTATATTTATAGGAATTATTTTTAAATCCACTTTTAATTTTTGTGGTTAATTCTCTTAAGATGAATAAAATATCTTTTATGGCTGAGTAGCAAAGTGGTTATGCAGCGGATTGCAAATCCGTCTACGCCGGTTCGATTCCGACCTCAGCCTCCATTTTTTTCTCTTAAAATTTTTAAACTAAAGTAGAATATATTGAATGAATGCCCGGGTGGTGGAATTGGTAGACACAAGGGACTTAAAATCCCTCGAGGGAAACTTCGTGCCGGTTCGAGTCCGGCCCCGGGCACCACTACCTAAACTCATTTTGTTTAAAGGACGCTCTAAGTAGAATGAGTAAAGACAATATATGGATTCTTGTTTATACAAAACCAAAACAAGAGAGAAGAGCAACTAATAATCTCAATAATCAAGGCTTTAAGACTTTTTTACCGTTAATAAGATCTTCAAATAAAGGTGAGAAGTTAAAAGTTTTAAAACCAGTCTTTCCAAGATATATTTTTGTTCAGGTAGATTTAAAATTGGAGAATTGGAATTCAATCAAATCTAGCTATGGTGTAAATGGTATCGTTATGTTCGGAGATGAATTTACTCCAATACCGTATGAAATTATCAAATCTCTTAAGAGTAAGTTGGATGTCGAAGATGTTTACGAAGAAAAGGTTCTGGACATTGAATTCAAAGAGGGAGATAAATTAACTATAAAAGAAGGCAAGTTTGCAGGTATTAACGCAATCTTTTTATCCAGGAAGTCGAAAGATAGGGTTAGACTTTTATTAAACTTACTCAATACAAAAATAGTCTCTGAAATTTCTTTGTCTGATATAGGCTCAAAAAAAATTATTAAGAATTTTAAATTCTAAAAATTCTTAAAAAATATAATTTGTTTGTTCAAAAATTGAACTTGTTGTATTATTAACGTGTTCATATAATGAACATAAAATATTTAAGCCTAAAATTGGATTTTTAGCAAAATCCACTGCGGTAGCTATGGAAAAACATCAAAAAGATTCTGAGACAGATTTAGAAATTCTTAGAAATATAGAGGCAAACCCAAAACTTACTCAAAGACAAATTGCAAAAGATTTGGGGATGAGCTTAGGGAAAACAAATTATTTAATTCAAGCTCTCCTTAAAAGAGGTTTTGTTAAAGTAAATAATTTCAAGACATCAGGCAATAAATTAGGGTACTTATACTTGCTTACCCCAGAAGGGATAGAGGCGAAAAGAAAATTAACAATGATATTTCTTCAACGAAAATCTGAAGAATTTGATAAACTTAAAGAAGAAATGGAACGCATAAATAAAATATGAAAAAATTTGAAGAGGAAAATATGAATGACCCTAGCTATGATGATGAAGTTGATCTAAGAGAATTAATAAGCATTGTATGGAAAGAGAAAATGACTATTATTATTGCAACCGGTTTGGTAGCTCTAGGTTCAATTTTTATCTCGCTATCGCTCACTAACTACTACACTTCAGAAGCTGTTTTAATTGCCAGAGACCAACAAGACACTCCTCTGTCTGAATTTTCTGGACTAGCATCTTTGGCAGGAGTTAATTTAGACAGCGCAGGCAGCTCATTGTTTAAGATGATGGAAATCATTGAATCAAGAGAATTTGTAAAACATCTCATAACTTTTGAAGGTGTACTACCCTCAATAATGGCAGCAAAAAGTTATGATACTTCTTCACAAGAATTATATTTCGATCCTGAGATTTATGATTCAGAGACAAAAGCATGGATCAGAGAAGCGCCTGTAAATAGATCAGTTGAACCGTCTTACCTAGAGGCGCATAAAGAGTATCTTAAGATGTTGTATATGGTTAAGGATAAAATGACCGGGCATATTTCTATAGGCATAGAACACATTTCACCTGTCTTCGCTAAAAATTTTTTAACGCTAATCATACAAGAGGCTAATAACTTGAATCGAGATATAGATATTGATACCTCTAGCAAAGCTCTTAGTTATTTATCAGAAGAGTTATCTCAAACTCCTCAACTTGAAGTAAAAAAATCTATTAGTAAGTTAATTGAGCATCAATTTGAAACACGCATGATGGCAAGTATCCATGATGATTACGTACTAATTCCATTAGAGCCTCCTTTTATTCCAGAAAAGAAATCTGGACCAATTAGATCTCTTATAGTTATTTTATCTACCCTGATTGCAGGCATGCTAAGCGTGATGATAGTTTTTATAAGGCACTATTTCTAAGTAAGGGATAAAATATATTGCTTGATATCTTTTCTAAAGTTTCTTTATATAAGTTTTATAACTAGCACATGTTGGGATCTTATCCCCGCAGAATATTCAAAATTAAACATAGTTTCCTGAGTTCTAGTTCGAAACCGGTAAAATAATTAACATTAATCTTAAAACTATTTGAACCTAATCATTATGGTTAAAAAAATAAAAATAACAGTGGTTGGATCTGGGTATGTAGGAATGTCTCTTTCCGTGCTTTTAGCACAGCACAATGATGTCACCGTTCTTGATATTGATCCTGACAGAGTAGATAAAATTAATAACAAGCAATCTACAATTGTTGATACTGAAATTGAGCAGTTCCTGTCACAGAACTCTTTGTCCTTAAAAGCTACTTTAGACAAAAGAATTGCTTACAAGGGCGCTAACTTTATTATAGTTGCAACACCCACCAATTATGATTTAGATACTAATCGTTTTGATACCCATTCTGTCGATACTGTTGTTGAAGATGCTATTAATTTATCTCCTCAAGCGTTAGTTGTAATTAAATCCACAATTCCAGTTGGGCATACGAAATTGCTCCAAGAAAAATTTAAGACTCATCGAGTTATCTTTTCGCCTGAGTTCTTGAGAGAGGGCCAGGCTCTAAAAGACAATCTCTACCCTTCTAGAATTATTGTGGGCAGTCATTGTAAGTCTGGACAAGAATTTGCTGACCTGCTCAAACAGGGCTCTAAAAAACCAGATGTTGAAACTCTTTTAATTAGATCTACCGAGGCCGAAGCAGTAAAGCTTTTTGCAAATACTTATTTAGCTATGAGAGTTTCTTTTTTTAATGAACTTGATTCTTATGCGCTTGCAAACCATTTAGACACAAGAAGTATCATTGAAGGTGTTAGCCTCGATGAAAGGATAGGAGATAGTTATAATAACCCCTCCTTTGGGTATGGAGGTTATTGCTTACCAAAGGATACAAAACAATTACTTGCTAATTATGAACATGTACCACAGACCTTAATTAATGCAATTGTTTCCTCTAATACGACACGAAAAGATTTTATTGCTGATAAAATTAAAAATCTCAATCCAAATGTCGTAGGGTTCTATAGGTTAGTGATGAAGGCAGACAGCGATAACTTCCGGTCTTCTGCTGTTCAAGGAATAATGAAGCGAATTAAAGCAAAAGGTGTCGAGGTAGTTGTTTATGAACCAGAACTTGATGAAGTGGAATTCTTTGGTTCTAGAGTCATAACTGATCTTGATCAATTTAAAGAAATGAGCGATGTGATTGTTGCTAACAGAAAAGCAGATTGTTTGAGAGACGTTGAAGAGAAATGTTTTTCTAGAGACCTCTTTGGTGACAATTAAGTGCCTATATAGCTAAGATCGTTTTATAAATTAAGAAAACAAGAACTATTTTATGAAAGTGTTAGTAACAGGTTCGGCAGGATTTATTGGTTCAGCACTCGCAATAAGGTTATTGGATAGAGGAGATAAAGTCGTAGGTATTGATAACCACAATGACTATTATGATCCAACGCTTAAAGAAGCACGACTATCTCGTCACTCTGATCATCCAAATTATGTGCATATTAGAATGAATATTGAAGACGGTGAGGCGATGGCAAATGTCTTCGAAGAACATCAATTTGAAGGTGTGGTCAATCTAGCTGCACAGGCTGGTGTACGTTATTCTATTGAAAATCCTCTCGCTTATATTAATACTAATTTGGTTGGTTTTGGTCATGTATTGGAAGGTTGTCGGCATAATAATATTGAACACTTAGTCTACGCATCTAGCAGTTCAGTATATGGTTCTAATACAAAAATGCCTTTTTCAATCCATGACAATGTTGATCATCCATTAAGTCTTTACGCAGCAAGTAAAAAAGCGAATGAGCTTATGGCTCACACTTATAGCCATCTATATAACTTGCCTACAACGGGATTACGTTTTTTTACAGTGTATGGACCTTGGGGTAGACCTGATATGGCACTTTTTAAATTTACGAAAGCCATATTGGCAGGCGAAAAAATACAAGTATTTAACTACGGAAAGCATCGCAGAGACTTTACCTATATTGATGATATTGTTGAAGGAGTTATTCGAGTTCTTGATAAGCCCGCCCAGACAAATACTAATTGGACTGGAAAAAATCCAGATTCTGGAACCTCACAAGCACCCTGGCGGCTTTATAATATTGGAAATAACTCTCCAGTTGATTTAATGGACTACATTAAAGCTATAGAGGGTGCTCTAGAAATTAATGCCGAGAAAGAACTCTTACCATTACAGCCTGGAGATGTTCCAGACACTTACGCTGATGTAGAAGACCTAGTTAGAGAATTTGACTACAAGCCTTCAATGAGTGTTAAGCTTGGTGTTAAGAATTTCATTGACTGGTATAAAGAATATAACAATCTATGACTGATAAAAAAATAGCTATTATAGGTCTTGGCTATGTTGGCTTACCTTTAGCAATTGAATTTGGAAAAGTATTTAAGACGGTTGGTTTTGATACTAATAAATCTAGAATTAAAGAATTATTATTGGGTAAAGATTCAACATTAGAAGTGTCTTCGAAAGAATTACAAGAATCGCCAATGCTAAGTTACACGACTGATCCTGAAGACATTAAAAGTTGTAATATTTTTATTATCACAGTACCTACTCCAATCGATAAATATAATAATCCTAATTTAGAGCCACTTAAAAGAGCTAGTGAAACTGTTGGAAAGCATTTAAAAAAGGATGATATTGTTATCTATGAATCTACTGTTTATCCAGGAGCAACGGAAGAGGTCTGCGTGCCAATCCTTAGTGAACATTCGGGTTTAGAATATAACCAAGACTTTTACTGTGGCTATTCACCTGAAAGAATTAATCCCGGTGACAAAACACACCGACTCACAATGATAAAAAAAGTGACTTCAGGCTCTACAGAAGAAACAGCAGATAAAGTGGATCTGCTATATCAAAGCATAATAACTGCGGGCACTCACAAAGCAGAAAGCATGAAAATAGCTGAAGCTGCTAAAGTAATTGAAAATACACAAAGGGACGTAAATATAGCTCTCATAAATGAGTTGGCTAAATTCTTTAATAAATTAGAAATTGATACTGAATCAGTGCTTGAAGCAGCTGGAACAAAATGGAATTTCCTACCGTTTGTGCCAGGTTTAGTAGGTGGTCATTGCATAGGAGTTGATCCATATTATCTAACCCATAAGGCTAGTGAGGTAGGGTTCGATCCAGAAATGATACTTTCTGGTCGCAGCATAAATGATGGTATGGGAAATTATATTGCTAACGAGGTAACTAGGTTAATGACAAAAAAGAGTATTAATTTAGTTGATGCAAATGTATTAATTTTGGGCTTGGCTTTTAAAGAGAATAGCCCTGATATTAGAAATTCTGGTGTAGCAAGATTAGTTACAACATTAGAGAGCTTTAATTGTAATGTAGACGTTTATGATCCATGGGTTAATGAGCTTGATGCGCAAAAAGAATTTAATATTAAAATGTTAAACAAACCTGAGAGCAAAAAATATGATGCAATTATTATTTCTGTTGCTCATGATGAATTTAAAGAACTATCTTTAGATGAAATAAAAGCTTACGGTGCTAGCAATCATGTACTCTATGATGTTAAGTGCATACTCAGTAAATCCGAAGTAGATGGAAGATTATAAAAAACAATAGTATTCTTCAAGAAAACCGCGTTATAAAACATATCCGAATTGCAGGCTAAGTTTTTTTGTCTTCGAAATCAAACTTATAAAATATCTATTATCTTATTAAATATCTCCTTTTGAATCTGAGAATTACTTGATTTTCTTTATAAGACTTTAATAAAAAAATGTTAATAAAACTTTGGCATCACTTGTCTAAGCGCCGGCAAAGGCAATTTGTTTATATGCAAATTTTAATAGTTGTAGCGTCTTTCTTTGAGATGGCTAGTTTAGGCGCTGTAATTCCATTTTTAACTGTTTTGTCTGAACCAGAACTTGTTTATGAATATGAGTATCTGAGGCCTTTTATTCAATTTTTTGGCATTAACGAAGCAAGTCAGCTTGCACTGCCCATAACTTTAACATTCATTGCTCTTATTCTTTTGTCTGCGATAGTTCGTTTAGTTTTGCTTTGGACACTGGTTAGATTATCGCAAATGGCTGGAGCAGATCTTAGTATAGATATCTATCGTCATACTCTTTTTCAGGATTATTCAATCCATGTGGCACGCAATAGCAGTGAAGTTATTAATGGAATAATTACTAAAACAACAACTGTGACTAAAGGTGTAATAGCTCCTGTATTGAATCTAATTAGTACATGCGTAACAATTGTTGGAATAATCGCAGTCCTTCTTTTGATCAATGTTTCAGTTACCTTAATTGGATTTATAGGGTTTGGAGGGGCCTATTTAATAGTAATTTACCTAACTCGTAGAGACCTCAAACAGAATAGCCAGAGCATAGCTGAAAAATCTGACTTAATGGTTAAATCCTTGCAAGAAGGACTGGAGGGAATAAGAGAGGTTCTTATTAATAATAATCAACATTTCTATACTGAATTATATCGAAACTCAGATCTTCAAATGAGGAGGGCCACTTGGAGAAATGAAGTTATTTATTCTAGTCCTCGGTTTGGAATGGAAGCTATTGGAATAGGAATAGTTGCACTATTTGCATATTCAGCCACTCTTAACCTAGGCGGAATTGATCAGTTTTTACCAGTACTAGGTGCTTTTGTTCTTGGTGCCCAAAAGTTATTGCCAGCAATCCAAAAAGGTTATGCTTCATACAGTAGGATCAAGGGAGGAAGGTATTCTTTAATAGATGTAATAAATCTTTTAGACCAGCCAATACCGGATCATTCAAATCTTCCACCACCAATTCCTAATTCTTTTTGCGACTCAATAGAATTAAAAGATTTATCTTTTCGATATTCAGAAGAGACGCCCTGGGTGCTAAAGAATATTAATCTTAAAATACCTAAAGGTTCAGTTATTGGAATCGTAGGAACCACAGGTTGTGGTAAAAGCACACTCCTTGATGTTGTCATGGGACTACTTTCGC
>Ga0208764_10001563_pt1 | contig 14651 bp, 15 predicted proteins | sample ETNtaG_18_FD_185762 | JGI IMG/M metagenome (GOLD analysis project Ga0208764, IMG submission 185762) | Marine microbial and viral communities from oxygen minimum zone, Eastern Pacific Ocean - ETNP201302SV91 (SPAdes) (version 2) | ecosystem: Environmental > Aquatic > Marine > Oceanic ... | reverse complement strand
TATTGTCTCTTATGGGCAAAATTAAGTTATGACACCCATAGTCTAGGACAGTGTGCATCAAAAAAGATGCACTGAAACAAGATCTAATTAAAGATACCTGTATCAACATTTACTCCAAACCCCATTGAAGAGCTTAGAGAAACTTTCTTTAAAAATACTCCTTTTGCAGCGCTAGGTTTCTCCTTCTTAACAGCGCCGACAAATTCAATTATATTTTCTTGAAGAGCATCTTTTGAAAAACTAGCTTTACCTATGCCAGCTTGAACAATTCCAGATTTTTCAGTACGAAATTCAATCGAACCAGCTTTAGCAGATTTTACTGCGCTCTCAATTTCATTAGTAACAGTTCCGATTCTAGGGTTAGGCATAAGGCCTCTTGGCCCTAGAACTTTACCCAATTTACCTACAAGAGGCATCATATCTGGAGTTGCAATACATCTATCAAAATCTATATCTCCAGAAGAAACCTTTTCAACCAAATCATCTGAACCAACTATATCTGCGCCAGCTTCTTTAGCTTCTTTGGCTTTTTCTTCCTTAGCAAATACAGCAACTCTAATATCTTTTCCAATTCCATTTGGAAGATTAATAACACCTCTAACATTTTGATCAGAAAATGTAGGATCAATATTTAAATTTATTGAGATATCTATAGTTTCATCAAACTTTATATTTGATGTTTCTTTAATAAGATCAATACCTTCTTCTAACGAATAAATCTTAGTTTCATCGTATTTTTCTAGATTGTTTTTATATCTTTTACTTCTAAGAGTCATAAATTTATTTTACCTCTAAACCCATAGATCTTGCGGACCCTTTAACAATATTTACTGCGGCATCAATATCATTAGCATTAAGATCTTTCATTTTTAATTCAGCAATTTCTGTACATTGAGCTAATGTAACAGAACCACAGATCTCGGTACCTACTGTTCCAGAACCTTTATCAATATTTGCTGCCTTTTTTAATAAATAACTTGTTGGAGCAGTCTTTATAACGAAATCAAAAGATTTATCAACATAAATAGTTATAGTTGTTGGCAAAGGAGCTCCCTGTTCATCATTCTGAGTCTTTGCATTAAAGGCTTTGCAAAAATCCATAATATTAAGACCTCTCTGACCTAGCGCAGGACCTATAGGAGGTGAAGGGCTTGCCTGACCTGCCGGAACTTGTAATTTTAAATACCCATCAATTTGTTTTGCCATAAAATATCCTATTATAATTTCTCAACTTGAGTATATTGAAGCTCTACTGGCGTAGGTCTGCCAAAAATAGAAACTGCTACTTTAATTTTAGCCTTTTCCTCATCAATTTCCTCAACTAAACCATTAAAAGAAGCAAATGGGCCTTCAGAAACCCTAACTTGCTCCCCTATCTCAAAAATAACTGAAGGTCTAAACCCTTCCGAACCTTCTTCTGTTTGATTAATTATCCTATCAATTTCTTCTTGCGTTACAGGGTGCGGTTTAGTGCCGTGATCTGAACCTAAGAAACCTGTAACTTTTGGAGTACTTTTAACTAAATGAAAAGTTTCATCAGTTAAATCCATATTAACGAGAACATAACCAGGAAAAAATCTTCGCTCCCTGTTAATTTTTCGACCCCTTCTTAGCTCGACAACTTCTTCTGTTGGAACAATTATTTCATCAAAAGCATCTTGAAGATTTTCAATTTCGGCTCTTTCTTTTATAGATTCGGCAACCTTTTTCTCAAAATTAGAATAAGCATGCACTATGTACCATTTTTTTGACATCTTAACCGCCTAAACCTAGAACAAATTGAATACCTATGCTCATTATTTGATCGCTAAAAAAGAAGAAAATAGATGCAAGTAAAGAAAATATAAAAACAATAATAGTGGTTATCATAGTTTCGTTCCTTGTTGGCCATGTTACCTTAGAGACTTCAATTCTAACTTGTTGAAAAAATTGTATAGGACCTGTTCTTTTCATTTTAATATCTCTCAATCCAAAATAACTGGCAGGAGTGGAGGGAGTCGAACCCCCAACCCCCGGTTTTGGAGACCGGTGCTCTAGCCAATTGAGCTACACTCCTCCAAATTATTCAACTATTTTAGAAACTACTCCAGCTCCAACAGTTCTTCCGCCCTCACGAATAGCAAATCTAAGATTGTCTTGCATAGCGATCGGAACTATTAATTCAACATCCATTTCAACATTATCACCTGGCATTACCATCTCTGTTCCTTTATCCAGACTACAAACTCCAGTAACATCAGTTGTTCTAAAATAAAATTGAGGTCTATAATTAGTAAAGAATGGTGTATGTCTTCCACCTTCTTCCTTGGTCAATATATAGGCAGATGCCTTAAATTTCGTGTGAGGATTAATTGATCCAGGCTTACATAAAACTTGGCCTCTCTCAACTTGTTCTCTATCAATACCTCTAAGAAGAATACCTACATTGTCACCTGCTTCACCCTGGTCAAGAAGTTTTCTAAACATTTCAACACCTGTACAAACAGTTTTTTGAGTTTCTTTAACTCCAACAATTTCAATCTCTTCATTAACATTAACAACACCACTCTCAATACGACCAGTTACAACTGTTCCTCTTCCAGAAATGGAAAAAACATCTTCAATTGGCATTAAGAAAGGTTGATCTTTAGGTCTTTCCGGTTGTGGAACATAATCATCTATTTGTTTCATTAATTCTAAAATAGCATTTTTTCCAGTTTCTTCATCCTTACCTTCAAGAGCCGCAAGAGCAGAACCTTTAACTATTGGAATATCATCTCCAGGAAACTCATACTCTGTTAATAATTCTCTTATTTCCATTTCAACAAGATCAAGAAGCTCAGCATCATCAACTTGGTCTACCTTATTCATAAATACTGCTAAAGCTGGAACACCAACCTGTCTTGCTAGAAGAATATGTTCTCTAGTTTGTGGCATTGGGCCATCAGCAGCTGATACAACTAATATACCCCCATCCATTTGAGCAGCGCCAGTAATCATATTTTTTACATAATCAGCATGACCAGGACAATCAACATGGGCATAATGCCTGTTTTCTGTTTCATACTCAACATGAGATGTAGCTATAGTGATGCCGCGTTCTTTTTCTTCTGGTGCATTATCAATTTGGTCAAAAGCAGAAAACTCTGCTTTCCCATCATCAGATAAAACTTTAGTTATTGCGGCAGTAAGAGTTGTCTTACCATGATCCACATGACCAATAGTTCCAATATTACAATGGGGTTTGGTACGTTCAAATTTTTCTTTAGACATAATATGTTTCTCCACAAATTAAACCGAATATCGGCTATAAAAACCTTGGATCTTGGAGCGGGTGAAGGGAATCGAACCCTCATCTTCAGCTTGGAAGGCTGTTGCTCTACCGTTGAGCTACACCCGCCTGTCCTTCCACCTAGAAGCTCTTCAACTGGTGGAGGGGGTAGGATTTGAACCTACGTAGGCATAGCCAACGGGTTTACAGCCCGTCCCCTTTAACCACTCGGGCACCCCTCCTAAAGATTATTGGAGAGCTTTCCAATGCTTTAAAATCCAAAGCAGATCAGGTTTATTGAGCTTTCCGGAAGGAAAGTCAATACCCCAAAACAAAATATTGAAATAAAACATATACGAATTAAAAAAAAAATCCATAAAATATTGATTTATTGTAGTTTTTTTAATAATAACAAAATGAACATCCTTTAAAAAAAATCTTCATATGAGAAAAAAAATAAACAAAAAAAACAGGAAAAATACACCATATTATATATGGGGAATTCATGCCTCTTTGGCAGCAATAAGCAATAAAAACAGAATTATCAAAAAAATTTACTGCAATGAAAAGAATTTTGAGACAATTTCTAGCCTTAAAAAAGATTCTAAAATAGAAATAAAAGTAATGAAAAACAATAATCTAGATATGATAATAAAAGAAAATATATCTCATCAAGGTATTATTTTAGAAACAAAACCATTAAATTATCCAAATTTCGAAGATGTGTTAAAGAATGAAGAATTGCTTATTGTTTTAGATCAAATTACTGATCCGCAGAATATGGGTGCTATTATTAGGTCGATGAGTTTTTTTGGAGCTAAGACTATAATTACAACAAAAGATAACAGTGCGGAGATAAATGGATCTTTAGCAAAATCAGCATCTGGGTCACTTGAGTCAATTAATATTATTAAGGTAACAAATTTAGCAATGTCATTGGATAAGATAAGAAAAAATAACTTTATTATCATAGGTTTAGATGAAAATAGTGAAGTATATCTTGAAAATATGAAAGACTATAAGGATCATAAAAAGGCTTTGGTTTTAGGATCAGAAGGTAAAGGGCTAAGAAGACTTACAAAAGAAAAATGTGATCTATTAATGTCCATTAATAATAAAAACAATATTAATTTTACAACATTAAATGTAAGTGTTAGCAGTGCTGTTGCTCTTTACGAATTAACAAGAAAGAATATATAATAAACTATGGAACATATAACTTTACCTAATTTATTTTATCAAAAATGCTTAGAATATGGCGATAAACCATTTCTTTGGCATAAAGAAAAGGGAACATGGAAATCCTTATCTTGGTCAGAAACTGAAGAAAAGGTAAAAGAAATTTCTGCTGGTTTAAAGTATTTAGGAATTATGCCAGGTGATAAAGTTATGATAGTTTCAGAAAATAGACCAGAATGGTTAATTTCTGACTTGGCGATAAATACACTTAATGCAATAACTGTTCCAGCTTACATTACAAATACCGAAGATGATCATAGATATATAATTGAGCATTCTGATGCAAAAGCAGTAATCGTTTCTAACAATACTTTAGCTAATAGGGTTGCCTTGGCAATTAGTAAGGTAGATAGCTGCAATCTATTAATAACCATTGATGATTATAATGGCTTTATGCCTGATGGACTCAAGGTTGAAAGTTTTGATAAACTCATATCAATTGGAAAAGATAATATATCTGAAGCACTTCATAATCTTAACACTATAGATAAAGATGATACATGCTGTTTAATTTATACATCAGGAACAGGTGGAAGGCCAAAAGGAGTCATGCTTACTCATCAATCTATATATCATAATATTTTAGGCGCAGAAGAATTGGTCAAACAAGTTGGAAAAATAAATCATTCTTATCTATCCTTGGTACCTCTTTCACACGCATATGAACATTTGGCTGTATATTTAATGATTTATTTAGGCGCTCCAATTTATTTTGCCGAAGGACCGGAAAAATTTGCTGCTAACTTGTTAGAGGTATCCCCTAGCCTTTCTACTGCAGTGCCAAGATTATTTGAAGTTCTGTACGAAAGAATAAGAATACAAATAAAAAACTCAGGTAAGATTATGGAATTAATTTTTAATAGAACAGTAAAGTTAGGAAAAAAGAGTTTGTTTGATGAGTTAAATTTCTTTGAAAAAATTGAACATCATTCTTATTGCTCCTTAATAAGAAAAAGAATATCAAAAAGCTTTGGCGGAAAACTTGTTGCGTTTATTTCTGGCGGTTCAGCCTTAAACCCTGATATTGGTTATTTCTTTTTATCTTTAGGTGTAAGAATTATACAAGGTTATGGGCAAACTGAAGCAAGCCCTTTAATTAGCGCCGTTCCCCCAAATAAAGTAAAAATTGAAACAGTTGGGCCTCCTATAAAAGGTGTAAAAGTTAAATTAACAGAAGAAGGGGAGCTTCTTGTAAAAGGTGATGGAGTAATGAAGGGGTATTGGAAACAAGAAAAAGAAACATCTGAAACGATAATTGACGGATGGCTATATACAGGAGATCTTGCAGATATAGATGAAGATGGGTTTATAACAATAAAGGACAGAAAAAAAGAAATAATAGTTAATTCCGGAGGAGATAATATTGCCCCTGTAAGACCTGAATCCGCTTTAACATTTCAAGATATAATACATCAGGCTATGGTTTCAGGGGATAGAAGGCCTTATTTAGTAGCGCTAGTAGTTGCAGAACCTGAATTAATCGGCAATATGTCAGAGGATGAGTTAGAAGAAAAAGTTTCTTCAGCTGTAAAAAAAGCAAATGAGAATTTATCACAAATTGAAAAAGTTAGAAGATACATTATCACAAAAGAACCATTTTCAACTGATAATGGAATGCTTACAGCTACAATGAAGGTGAGAAGGCATATGGTTAAAGAAGTTTATGGAGAGCAATTAGATAATCTTTACAAGAAAAGTTAATTAACTAATTGTTGACACCTGCCTTTGATTATTTTTATATCACTATATGCCCCATGATAAAGTAAATGCGGATACCGCTAAATGCCCAATAACAATTGATGATGTAGATCTTTTTGAGCCAGGTGCCCAAAATTATTGGTATGAATCTTATAAATTATTACATTCAGATTCACCCGTACATAGAATTCCTGGAGAAGGAACAACTAAAGATACTGATGGATTTGTATTATCAAAATATGAAGATATAGCATTTGTCGTTAGAGATATCTTAAGATTCCCTCCCCCTATAATTAAGGAATTAGATAAATCTTCCAGTAGTGGTGTCTCAGGATTCAGAACAAAAGAAAATAAGGAAGAAAAAAAAGAGATGGTTAGCCGTCATGATCCTTCTTTTTTAAATGCAATGCAAACTTCAATTCAAAGCTTAAGGCCAAACGAAGAATTATGGAAAGCTCACAAAAGACAATTAACTGACCCATGGGTTGGTTCTGGTGCGTCGCGACACAAAGAAATGATTACAAATTGCACAAACGAACTTATCGACAATTGGATTAGCAATGGGAAAGTAGAATTTGTTTCTGAATTTGCTATGCCTTTACCTCAAATGGTAATGGCAAATGTTATAGGATTCCCAATAGAAGATATTCCCCTTCATAAAAAATGGGGGGATGCAATGGTTATGGCTTTTGTATACGGGCAAGGGCATAGAAATCTTTTAACTCAGGAACAAACTGAAGAACAAAGAGGTCTTTTAACTGAATTTACTGATTATGTAGTTGATACAGTAGAAGAAAAGAGAAAAAACCCAAAAGAGGATATGATTTCTTTTTTAACTGAGGTTGTATATGAGCCATTTGACAGAAAATTAACTGATCATGAAATCGTTGGTGTTGCTTACGCAATGATAATTGGCGGTTTAGAAACTACCCAATATGCAATTGCTCATCAAGTTAGGATGCTTATTGAAAACCCCAATTTGTATGAAGATTTAAATAAAAATAGAAATAAAATTAATTCATTCATAGAAGAATCTCTAAGAGTAAGAGCACCTACTCAAGGACTTTCAACGCGTATGACTACGAAAGATGAAGTCTTTCAGGGCGTTGAAGTTCCGAAGGGATCTATTCTTCATCTTAGATACGGGGCTGCAAATGTTGATCCAGATGAATTTGAATGCCCTCATGAATTAAATTTAGAGAGAAAAGGTTTAACAAGACATTTAACATTTTCTCAAGGCCACAGGACATGTCCAGGAAACGGAATATCAAGATTGGAACAAAATATTGCCTGGAATATGTTGATGGATAGAGTTAAAAAATTTGATTTTACCCCAGAAACAGAAATTGAATATCAGCCTGGAATTATGTTAGGCACTCTTGAATTAGCCCTTAGTTTTGATAAAAGATAATAGAAACTACTTTAAGTTTACCTTTTCAATACTTTGGTGTATTTAATTTGTCATTCAGGATTTATGCCGACTTAGCTCAACTGGTAGAGCACCTGATTTGTAATCAGGGGGTTGGGGGTTCAAGTCCCTCAGTCGGCACCATAAATAAAGAAAAATGAAAACATTTAAAAATAAAGTAGCATTAATAACAGGGGCAGCCTCTGGAATGGGAAGATATCTTGCGGTTAATCTAGCTAAAGAAGGTGCAGATGTAATTATTTGCGATGTAAATGAAAGATCACTTAAAGAAACTGAGGAAATGATTAAATCTTATAATGTTGGGTCTAGTTCATATGTATTAGATGTAAGAGATAAGAAAGCTGTTGAAGAACTTCCTGAAAAAATAATTTCAAATCATGGTAAGATAGATCTAGTTTTTAATAATGCTGGAGTTGCAGCCCCTGCTAGTTTTATTGGCATGGAAGAAGAGGAATGGAATTGGTGTAACGATATTAATTTTACTAGTGTCATTCAACTCTCAAGAGCTTTTTTACCTCACTTATTAAAGGATGAAGAAACCGCTTTAGTAAACACATCTTCAATTTTCGGAATAATAACTTCTCCAAATAATACTGCTTATCATGCTTCAAAATTTGCTGTAAGAGGTTTTACAGAGAGCCTAACTAAAGAAATGGAAGGCACAAAGACTCAAATTCATTGTGTCTACCCAGGCCATATAGGAACAAATATTGTTTTGAACGCTAAATTTGGCGATCATATTGTTCGAGGTAAAAAGGGGAAAGGGGTACTAGGTTTTAATGGAGAACCTGTTAAGAATTCATCAGGTAATGAAATTTCTACAAAAGAAGCAGGCGCAAATTTTCGTGATTCAGGAATGGATCCAGATAAGGCAGCAAAAATAATTCTAAAAAATGTTAAGAAAAATAAAAAAAGAATATTTGTAGGTATTGATTCTAAGATGATGGAAATTTCACAAAGATTATTTCCAGATAATTATTGGAAATTAATACCTTTTATAACATTACTTGCTTTTATACTTTCGCCGGATAGATCAATTAAAGCCTATAGAGCCTTTAGAAATAAATCTTAGGCGCTAGCAAAACCTTTTAATCTTTGATTAATAATTTCATCAGCTTCTTGCATAATTGTATCAATTAATTCTTTACATGTAGGTACATCATGAATCAAACCTGCAACCATTCCACAACTCCAAGCCGCTGCTTCAAGATCACCATCCCTTAAAACTCTTTCAGATCCAGCAACTAAAGGTCTGATCTCTTCAAGTAAACTGTTTGGATCATCCCCACCATGGTTAGATTCAATTTCTTTTATTTTATCTACGGCTGAATTATTGAGAACCCTTTCGGTGTTTCTTAAGGGCCTCATAACAAGACTTGTTTCTAGCTCAGAGGCCTCAACTAATCTTTGTTTAACATTATCATGAACAGGTGCCTCTTTTGTAGCAATAAAACGAGTTCCCATATTTACACCATCTGCCCCAAAAGCAAGTGCAGAAACAAGACTTCTTGCATTTGCCATACCTCCAGAAGCTACAAAGGGAATTTTTAATTCCTCCGCTGCTCTTGGTAAAAGAATACCGTTAGGAATATCATCTTCACCAGGATGTCCTCCGCATTCAAAGCCATCAACACTTACTGCGTCACATCCTATTTTCTCTGCCTTCAAAGAATGTCGGACTGAAGTGCATTTATGAATAACTTTAATATCTGCAGCCTTTAATTGTTCCATATATTTTTCAGGACTTCTGCCAGCAGTTTCAACAATTTTTATCCCGCCATGAACAATCGCTTCTATATATTCATCGTATGGAGGATCTTTAAAAGATGGAATAAAAGTTAAATTAACTCCAAATGGTTTATCAGTCATCCCGTGACATTTTTCAATTTCATTAGCTAAATCTTTAGGCGTCGGTTGCGTTAAAGCAGTAATAATTCCTAAGCCTCCAGCATTAGAAACTGCAGCAACTAATTCTGCAAAACCAACAAAATGCATTCCTCCCTGAATAATTGGATGTTCAATATTGAATAATTCTGTAATTCTTGTTTTCATATTTTCCTCTAAAAAATATTAAAATAAAGACGGTAGTTCCTTATCTTTTGTATTAATAATCTTATCAACCCATTTATGAAATGTTTGGCCTCCACCTTCATTCCTTCCAAACATCACATGATCTATTAAACCTGTTTTTAAACTCTTTTGTAATCTTAATCCTGTTTCATAATCCTCTTTATCAACCACATATTCAAGAAGCTCGAATTGTTTATGCGCTAGTTCAGCTTGTTCTTTTGTAGGCTTATCTTCCATTAAATAATACTGATTAGTCACTGAACTTTCTGGCGTATCTCCAGGCAATAATTGTGATAACATCACACTTCTACCGCCTCCTGTAAAAGAAGCTATAGAAATATGAGGAAAGATAGTCCATACACCTGCCATCAAAATATCCATTGACCACTCTTCTATTGGAAGTTCATGGTGGTTAGAGCCATCATTCTTAAAATCATCTTGCTTAGGAAGTCTATATGGAGAAACAACCCTTTGGTGAGGGCCCCATTCGTAATACATAGCCTGATTAGACATATCATCTCCAAATGTATCTTTATGTAAAACAGGAAGATGGTATAGATCTAGGTAACCATCATATGCAACCTTCCAGTTTGGCCCAGGAAGTGATCTAGTCTCAAATACATGCCAATCCTTAAAACCAAAATGCGCAAGCATCTCATCATAACCAGATAAATAATCTTGAATTTTAACATTTGATTTTGGATCTAATGTTACCCAAATTATCCCTTCTTTTTCAAGAGAAGGAAGAGATATTAGGCTATTACATTTTTTATCAATGTCTCCAAATTCATGATTAGACGATATTCCCATAAGTTCGCCTTTATTACTGTAGGTCCATCCATGATAAGGGCATGAAAATCGCTTTTTGTTTCCTATACCTAACTCAACTAAAGCCGCGCCTCTATGTATACATGCATTTAAAAAAGCAGATACTTCACCTTCATTGTTTCTTAAAATAAGAACAGGAACACCAACAACTTCCATTGCTTTGTAATCTCCTGGATTTGGTATTTCAGCTGAAACCCCTAGAACAAGAGGTAACCTCTTAAAAATTAGGTTAATTTCTTTTTCCCATCTATCTTTATCATAATAATTTGCCGCAGGAACTTTAACTACATCATCAACAAGATGCATTGTACCATTTTCGGCATGTTCTTTGTTAATTTTTGCTATTTCTATAAGTTTTTCTTTACTCATATCATCCCTAAAAACAAATAAGCATAAAAAAGAAGAAATATAAAGGGTTAAGCCCTTTTTATAGTTAAACCGCCATCAACCGGTAAAACAGCGCCATTGATAAAAGATGATGCTGGTAAACAAAAATTTAGTGTCGCATGTGCAACTTCCTCAGGTTCACCATATCTTTTCAAGGGAACTCTTCTTCTTGAATAAATTTCTTTATCTTTTTCGGGTATTTTCTCTGTCATGCCTGTGCGAATTGGGCCTGGACATATACAATTAACCGTAATTCCACTTGAGCCTAGCTCTACAGCTAGTGACTTTGTTAGCCCTATTACTCCGTGTTTTGCTGATGTATAAGGAGATTGTCTTGGAGTAGCCCCTAATCCCTCAGTTGATGCAATATTTACTATCCTGCCCGAATTAGATTTTAAAATATATGGCAAAGCTGCTCTAATCAACATCACTTGAGCTTTCAAAAGAACATCAAATGTCTTGTCCCAATACGATTCATAATTGACATCATCAATGGTTGTAGGAATTGAAATACCGGCATTATTTATCAAGCAATCTAAGCTTCCAAAATTACTAATAATTTCCTTTATAGCTGTTTCAATGTTTTCTCTATCTGAAACATCAAGTTTAATTCCATAGGCAGAGTTTCCTGATTCGTTAATTTCTGTAACAACTGCATCAATTTTTTTATCATCTAAATCAGTTACTATTACTTTTGCGCCCTCATCTGAAAATAATTTAGCTGTAGCAAGCCCCATACCACTAGTTGCTCCAGTTACTAAAACTACTTTTCCTGAAATTGACCGTGATAATTTTGATAGTCTTGTCATTTATCACCTATCTTATTTAATAGTTTTAACATTATAAACATAACACCAAAAGCTACTACTAAACCCAGAAATGCCATAAAAAATCCCATAATTTATCCTTTCTCAGCAAACTCAAGGATCTGATATACATCATCAGCTTTAGTTATTGGCTTTGGGTTTGATAAAACTATTTGATGCTCAAGAGCATATTCTACAATTTTTTCATACATATCTTTTTTAATACCAACATCTTCAAGTTTCGATGGCAAACCTAAATTAATAATTAATTCTTTTACTGCCTCATAGGCTTTTAATTCTGGTCTGCCTAGGGCAGAGGATATCATTTTATCTTTTTCTGGATGAAAATCTTCATTCCATTTTAGTACTGCAGGTAGCATTACGCAAGAGGTTTGGCCATGAGGAACTGATCCAAGAGATCCCAGGAGATATCCTATACCATGACTTGCACCCATCATTACATTTCCCATGTTTTTAGCAACTATCCAAACCGCTTTTTGAGACAAAGAGCGTGCTTCAATATTTTTTTTATCTAATTTTGTTTCTCTAAGGGAATTTGAAAATATTTTTAAAGATTCTATTGCGTTATGGGAAATCATAGGATTATCAGAAATTGAACAATATCCTTCAACGGCATGATCAACAGATCTTATAGCAGTTGATAGCCAAAGCCATTCTGGAGTATGCAAAGAAATATAAGGGTCGAGAATAACAACTTTAGGACATATATCAGTACCAAAATAACCTTGTTTAAGTTTTTTCTTTGTATCCATAGCCCCGCCAACAATTGAGTATTCGCCTCCTGATAATGTAGTTGGTACTGCTATCTGTCTAATTTTTGATGAAATTTTTTGAACATTTCCAGAAATTTTTTTTAATTCTTCAGCATCATTGATATCAAGTGATATACATAATTGAACAACTTTTACTGTATCAATTGGTGTACCGCCTCCAATTGTCAATATTATGTCTGGGTTAAGTTTTTTTACTTCTTTGGCGCATTCAAGAACATTCTCAACAGGTGAATGTTCTTCACAATTATCAAAAACGCCCACCAGTTTATTGCCCAAAATATTTTTAATTTTATCTATTTCATTTGTCTTTTTTGATAAGGTTGAAGAGGAAACAATAAAAATCTTATCAATATCCATAAGTTCTAATTCTATAGGAAGTATTTCTTCTACTTTATGATCGCAGTATACCCTTTCAAGCGGAGAATATGTAAAGGGCTGTATCATCTATTTATTTGATATAAATTTTGCTATTGCATCAAATGCCTCATTAGCTTCAGGTAAAAAAGGTGCATAACCATGAAAAACATGCACCATATCATCCCACACTTCTAATTTAACTTCACATCCAGATGATTTTGCGCTGTCAGTAACTTTTATAGAATCATCTAATAAAACTTCTCTTCCTCCAACTTGAATAAGTAAGGGAGGAAAGCCATCATAATCACCATAAATTGGAGATGCATATGGATTTGTTAGATCAGATTCACTTTCGATATAAAGATCCCTAAAGGCAGCTATTGCATCTCTTGAGATATATGGATCATGGCTCGCGTTAGTTTCATAACTTTTAGAAACAGGGTCTAACTCTGCCCACGGAGATAAAGGTATTACGGCATCCGGAAGTACAGAGTTATCATCCTTTAATGATAAAGTTACTCCTAGAGATAAACCTCCGCCAGCTGAATCACCAGAGATAAAAGATTTTATGCATTTACCTTGTCCATTTGGTCCATTATTTAACATCCAAGAAAAAGCCTTTTTAGAATCATTTACTCCATGAGGAAATTTTAATTCAGGCGCTAAAGAATAATCTATTAGAAGTATTGAACATCCTGTTTTTTCTGCAAGTTGGCTAGCAAGTGAAAGATAGCCCCTTAGAGTTCCAATTGCATAACCACCACCATGTAAATATAAAATTCTTTTATCAGGGTCAGAGTTTTTAGCCATAACCCATTGACCATAAATGCCATCAACATTAACCGGGAAAGCACTACCAGTTGGTCTAATGCTACTATCAGCATTAAAATAATCATCAACTGTATATCTAAAATGCTTCATACCAAGTCTTTCATCATCAAGTGAGAAAAAAGTTTTTACTAAATCTTCTTGATGTTTAATTACTATTTTATTTTGTTCTGAACTCATTTTAACTCCTATAGAATTTAAAGACTCATTCCGCCATCTGAGGTAATCATTTGACCGGTTATATAACTAGCTCCTTGGCTGCATAAAAAACATGCTAATTCTCCCATATCATTAGGTGTGCCCCACCTACCTAATGGTATCCTTCTTAATGTATCTTCATATCTTTTTTCATTTTTATATGTAACCTCAGTTAATTTAGTTGCAACAAAACCTGGAGCAATTCCATTTACTCTTATGTTATTCTCTGCCCAAGCCTCTGCTAAAGTTTTTATCAAGGTGAGTAGACCACCTTTCGAAGCAGAATATGCGGGGTTACCTTTTACAGAATGATAACTTGCTCCAGATCCAATAATTATTATTGAACCATTGCTTTGAGATAACTTTTCTTGAAAAAAGGAACATGAAGCCATAATTGAATTTAAATTTAAATCGACTACTTTTTTAAATGTATCCATTTCAAATTCTTTTCTTTTGTAAGCAACAATACCTTGAGAACATATCAAATGATCTAAACCATTAAATGGAAGCTCTAATTTTTTTAAATTATCCTGGTTAGAGAGATCTAACTGTTGGTAATTACATTTTTCAATATTTTTAGAAATACTTTCATCATAATCATTAATAGAATCTCTAGTTCCTGTAATGCAAACTTCAGCCCCATAATTTACAAAGCAATCAGCAATTCCTCTTCCAATTCCACTACTACCGCCTATAATAAGGATATTTTTTTTTTTAAAATTCATTTGAATAATTATTATGCAGAATAACCGCCATCAACTGGAATA
>Ga0208764_10001562_pt1 | contig 14655 bp, 5 predicted proteins | sample ETNtaG_18_FD_185762 | JGI IMG/M metagenome (GOLD analysis project Ga0208764, IMG submission 185762) | Marine microbial and viral communities from oxygen minimum zone, Eastern Pacific Ocean - ETNP201302SV91 (SPAdes) (version 2) | ecosystem: Environmental > Aquatic > Marine > Oceanic ... | reverse complement strand
TTTTGATAATTCATCTCTACTTAGTGTATTAAAAGCCCCTCTATCATATTTTTGATAACCATGTTCAATTTCTTGTTCCTGATTCCAAATTCTAAATATTTGCGACATGGCTGATTCAAGTTCTTTTAATGGTTGTTCTATCAAATTATCCTTTTCTGGTGAATGTTCAACTCTGAGTATTTCATGACCAATACGTTGACTTTCTTTTATAAGTTCATCTCCCTCACTTTGAAGTTCTCGTATTTCATCTGCATCTTTAGTCTTATCCAACTTGTTTATTTTGTCATTGGTTTCATGATATTTTTTCATTATTTCTGCTCTTTCATCTTCGAGTTTTTTAATATCTGGATCTCTCTTTATGTACTTCCTTCCACCATCTTTGACATCAAATCCCTTTGACTTTTTTCTTTTTTCCTGATTCTTATCCCATTTTGCTCTCATACCACCTCTATAATCATCATCATATTTAGGAACAAAATTTCTCATGTTCTTCTGGTGTTCCTCATCGGTATATTCTATTTCTTTCATTTCACCGCTTTCATCAAGTCTTTTTTCACTTACAATGAAAACTCCACTGTAATCATTTCGCACCTGTTCTGCAATCAACTTTCCGTTATCATCATAACATTTTGTAATTGTTCCAACAAATTTATCTCTATCATCACTGTATTGACTTTTTATTTTTCTTTCAAACACATTGGTAAGATTATATCCTTCAACATCTTGTGTATATTCAGATGCACCGAAAGCTGGTCTTGCTTGATCAAGATGTGAATATTCTTCACCGATTTCTAATTTTTCATACCATTCTTCACCAACTGGATCACCAGTGTGAATTACATTATCTTCTTTAACAGGATTATCTTTTCTGTAATCAGAATCTTCATCAAGTTCTTCCTTGTTTATTTCTTTTGGTTCTGAAAAACTATGACCAATTCCACCGTCTTTTGGTGCGAACTGACCACCCTTACCATCTTCAGCTCCTTCTGGATGCCTGTTTATATTATCTTCGTCAAACTCATTACTTTTCTTCGATTCTGTATCATAAATAGTTTCATGTGGAATCCATTCAGTTGTATTTTCATAATCACTATTATCCCTATTTTTACCACTAATATAGTCTTGTAATGACATTTCTAAATATGTTGGTATACCGTGATTTTTTTGTGGTGTATAACTTGGATATTTTGTATCACTCTCTTCAAGTGTTTCAGCCTCATACATAACAAGTTCTGCATCTCCATCATAATCATTGATAAACTTCTGTGCTTCTTCAACCGTATTAAAATTGGCAATAGTTTCCAATTTATTTCCTATATCTTCATAATCATCATATATGCAAACATTCACACCAGATTTAGGTGTAACTCTTTTTACCTCTGCCAAAGCCTCATCAAGATAACTCATTACATACACCCCAACTCTATTTCCAGTGTTTCTGGGCAATTTGGTTTATCTATTGAAATGCCTTTTTCGTTATTGTGAAAATAATCCGACATCCCAATTATATAATTTGTTATAAGTTCCTTGTTGTTTTCTACATATTGTTTTACCTTGTGGTTTGAAGGCTTGTAAACTCTTTCATGAACATATTTAGCCCATGTATCTTGAGTTTTGGTTCTAATCTGTATTTCCGACTTTACACCACTCTCATCTTCTATTATTGCATGATATCCTCTATATCCATCTCTATGATCTTCAACATTGTCTTTTTCTTCCACGACATTATAGTTATTTCTTATGTATTCAAGTGAAGAATTTATACCGTTAAGATTATCTGCCGTCACTCTCACACCACTCACATCATGTAAATCCGCAACAGTATTAAAGTTTTCTGGTTGTCTTGCAAGTTTACCAACCATACTTTCAATTTCTTTAACCCTACCACTAATTATAACTCCTTCCAAGTTTTCATTTAAATTGTTTTGTAATTCTTTATTTGCCATACCAGCATTTTCTCTCAATCCAATTGATTCTTCTATCTGTTGGGCAACAAACTCTTCTCCGAGTTGAGGGTATTTTTCAATGACTTTTCTAGATATGGTTTCTCTATCAACAGATTTTTGTTTTTTATTTAAAAATTTACTAATATCAACATTCTGACCTATTTTATCTGTTGGTATTCTTAAATGTAATTCATCTCCAAAATCATCATCTATTTCCAATAATTCTATAGGTATATTTGCAGATATTATTGAATCACCGAAATCTTTTGCCACACCATCTTCTTTGGTAGTAAAAAATACCCCATCTTCTGCTCCTCTTATATTTCCTGTTTTATTTATAGTGTCTCCTGAATTTTTATTTGTGTGATGAAATACTACAACAGTTCCATCATTGTTTACTGTTGCTCCTGAATTTTTAAAAACATCTATCTTATCCATCTGATCCAATAAATTATCTCCACTAATACCTCGTTTTTGAAAAGATGTTTCATATGTTGGCTTCTCTTGTTTACCACGCTGGGTTGAACTACCACCGTTTTTACTTGTAAATTGACCTCCCTTAGATGATCCTGATGGCTCTCGTTTTATTTTAGTTTCATCAAACTCTAATGCAACCTTTCTCATGCATTTCATTTGAATTACAACTCTGCAATAACGTCTTTATCAGAATCCTCTACTTCTAAATCGCCTTTGGCTTCTATTTCTTTTGTGAGTTCTTCAGGTGTTGTCATTTTTGGTTGTAGTTGTTCTCCAAATATTGTTGCCCCTTCACCTAAAACGTTAAAATGGATTGTGTTTGTACTGTAATTTTGTGTAGGATCAAATGTGTATTTTTCAACTCCGTTTGAATTACTAATTGTCATTCCTGAAACACCTCGTACACTAAATTCTTGTGGTGCATAAAATGATTCAACCGATTCTTCTTTAGGCTCTGCATCTATTGTTCCACCGAGTGGTAATTCATCTTCAACTTCGTCAGATTTCTTTTCTTCGTCATAATGACCTAGTGTTACAGATTCTGCTGATTTTTTCTTAAGTTTTGCTTCAACAGCTTCAATTGTTGCAATCGGAAATCCTGCGTGGTAAACTAGAGAAACTTCTCTAAATTCTGCTCCCTTAATTAATGTGTAACATTCTTCATCACACACTTTAGGTGAATCACTGTCATAATAAATACCTAATGATACTGCCATATCCATATCGTCAATTTCTTTTTGGAAAAATTCATTCTCAACTACACCTTCATAATATAGTGTGAGTTTATCTGCATCCCATGTGAGTGTTACTTCTCCCACATTATAATCAGTTTCGGTTTCTAGTGAATTTCTCATTTCATCGTCAAGTCTATCCATTTCATTCTCTGCTCCAGCAACTGCTGAATGATTTAATAATAATGGTAATGTTTTTCCATGTCCTTTTGCAAGTTCTTCAGGAAGATAAATTCTGTCATTGAGTGATACTCCTGCATATGCGAGTGTTCCCTTTATTTTTCTTCCATTCTTTCTAATTGTTGGTAATCCATACATCATGGTTACTGATTCATTTCCCTTTGCACGTTTTTTCAAAATTTCTATTTTTTTAGATATGAATGATTCGTAAGCTATTTCAACTTTGGTTTTTTTTTGACAGTTGCATGATTCACCGCCCTGTAACATTGGTGGTTCTTGTTGAATCATTTGTGGTTGTTCTTGTTCGCCCTGAATGTCACCAGAGCCATCACACTTTGGACATTCTTTTAGTCCAAGTCTTTCAACTGTAACTTTACCAGCACCTTTACACATTGGGCAGTTTCCTACATTCTCCATAGTGTATAATTTTCCGTTATAAATTAAATCTGTAACTTTTACTTTATGTGATTCACCAACATAAACTGGTCTGTACATATATCCATATTGATCTTCTACATAAGTTTCATTTAGTAAAACTGGATCTGTTGTATCAACTTCTTCATCATCTTCAGGTTTCACATGAACACCTGTTCCAACAATTGCACTTGAATCTGCAGGTCCTGATACACTTGCAATTCCTTCTTCATTTGCTTTTGATTCCCCATCTAATGAATTAATCAAAACACGATCTTCTATAACATTTCCATCTTCATCTTCAACTCCTGTATTTCCATGCCAATCTTTAATTCTTTTTCTATCTGATTCATTAAATGTAGTTCCTGATGGAACTGGAGTATTTACTTTTTGACCGTAATCTCTTTCTGGACTTACACCAGTGTCAGAAGCTTCACCTTCAAATGGTTCACCCATTTCATGCCATTCAGGGTATTGTTTTTTATCATCTTCGTATTGTTTTTCAAAATCTGGTTCAATAACATTATCCAATTCTTCATCATCTTCATCAGTTGCTTCACCTTTAATATGATCTTCAAATGGTATTCCAAGTTTTGCTTCTTTGGATAGTTTATTTTTAATTACATCTTTCACTGCTGGACTTATATTATTCCAAACCATTGTTCCAATTGCTTCAACAGGAATACCGCCTATAATCTGTTCCAGTGCTTCCTCAGTATAGCCTTTTGATTTTGATGATAATGATTTTGTGTCATCTGGTTCATCATTCGTATTGAGAGATGTTTCATCCCCATCTTCCTGTAAACGTTCTAAATTATCTCTAGTATTATCTTCATCTGTTTTATCCTGAATCCAGTCTTGATGCTCATCTGACATATTATTTAGTCTCCTGTTTTTGTATTAAAGCATTTTTCTCTTTTTCCTCAAGTCTTTCTTGATTTCTTCTATCTTCACCAGCTTCCTGTCTAAGTGCAATCTCCAATTCCATTTGATTTTTGACAAAAGTTCTACAATCACATTCCAATCTATCTGGTTTTCTTTGAGTTATCTTCCTACATGACGGAACATGACTTGAATATTTATGCTCACATCTGAAACAAATTCTACTACTTCTTGGTATTTTCTTAGCCCATTCAGGTCTACCTTTATTCTTCTCACTAGTTCTTGCCATGAGCTTTCCTCCAAGTTTTTGTTTCCACTGCCTTATCCATTCTTTCTGATCCAAATTCTTGTTCAAGTTCTTTTAGGATTTCTTCCTCATCAATTCCATCACCCAATAATTCTTTTTCACGGTTTAATATATCCTTCACTGTTTTTTTCTTATCATCTTGCTCCATTTTACCTACCTTCTTATCTAGGTTATTCATTTTTTCAAGTTTTCTAATTCTTTGTTCATAGTCTTTTATTTGTTCATCTTGTTGTTTATCAATTTCCTGTTTCTCAATATCAATTTCTTCATCACTTTCATCGGTCAAACCATCACTGTCATTATCAATATCATCTCCAAAATTATCCATACTATCATTTAGTGGTGTTTCTGTTTGTTTACCATCAAGGTCAAATGGATTTGGTTGTTCAATGTTTGGGTTATCCAATTCATTGTTGAAGTCATCCTGACTCATCTGACTGTCAATCTCAGTATCATATTCATCTTTGGTAATAATTTCAAATTCTAATTCAACTTCTGGTTGATCCTCTTTGGAATCTACTGTTTGATCAAATCTAAGATCTGGAACTTCGTTACCCTGTTCATCCGTCAAATCTGTATAATTCAATCCAGTTTCAGGATCTTGGTGTAGTAAGTTTGGATCTACCTGTTCTTCATCTATTCCTGATAGTGAAGGATCATTTACATCCCCATCACCAAGTGTATTTCCAACTTCTGGTTCAAGTGTATTTCCACCAACATTATTTTTACCCTGCATTTCTCTTTCATAATCGTCCTCAGAAACTTCTTCTGGAACTATGTTTGTTCCACGAATAAATCCATCAGGTTCAGTTTGTTGAACATCTTCTGGTTTAATAATCATTCCATCTTCAAGTGGTTCACCCTCATCTTCAAGTGGGTTTGAACCATCCTGTACTTTTCTATAATCATCATCAGTGATAGTTGCATATTCTGGTTTAACATTCAATCCTGTATTATCCATTACACTTGAAGAATCATTAGATTGTAATTCATCTGGGTTTTCCAATCCTTGATCATCTAAATGCAATCTTACCTGACTTGTATCACCGACAATTTCTTCATCTGGGTTCTCAAATGTATTTGGTTCTTCCTGTAGTGGTTGATCATCAACTCTTGGAAATTCCTTTCTATTTTCAGGTTCTTCATCTGGATCACCGACTATTCCACTAGTCATTGGATCTTCACCATAGATTACATCTTTCTTATCATTTGGATCTAATTCACTAGGACTTGTTGGTGGTTCATCACCATCTGATGATCCTATAATTTGATCTTTACTGTTATCTGGATGTGGTACACTTCCACCGCTTAATGAAGTCATTGGTTCTGAAACTGGTCTTGCCTTTGGATCTGTTATTGCTGTATTTCCATCTTCTTTTGTTCTTTCAAGATCACCGTTTGCATCTATTGGATCTTTATAGGTTCCATCACTATCTTTATTAATTCCGTCATTTCCTGTTCCACCTTGATGATAATTTCCAATCTTTTCATCTTCATCTTCCTCCTCATAATCTTCCCTACTTTCACCAAGTGTTGCTTTATCACCAACTCTTGCCTGTTTTTTAGGACTTGTTGGTGGTAATTCTTCTTCATCTTCATCAAGACCATATTCACTTCTAATGTTTGGATCAGTAATCTCTGGAACACCGTTATCATCAACACCTTGTCCAACATACAAATCAGTTGATGTATGTGTTGCACTTGGTGGTAATGGTATTCTTTCAAATGCTTTTATCATTGCCATCTTTTCTTTTGTGGTTAATGTGTTTTCATTTGCAATTTGTTTAAGTAATTTACCAATATATGCCTCACCGTATGGTTTTCTCATATCGTTTGGTGGTAATGGCTGTGTTTCAGGTTTTGGCGGTTTAATTGTAAATTCATCTTTCATACCTCCTTTTGGTTCACTAACTTTAACATCTGGTGGATCAAGAATATTACCAGCAGTGTTAGTTTTTTCTTCTTCTTCCACAGGTTTTGGTAAAGCTGACATTCCATCTGATGTAGTTGGATCACCGCCAAATGGATCACCACCCATTCCACCAAATGGATTTCCTCCACCCATTCCATCCTGTGCAGATTTCATATCATTCTTTTCTTCTTCCCAATCATTATCATTTAATTCAATGTTTAATTTTTTATAAAGTTCCCTTCTTTCTTTTGCACTAACTGCCTGTGGATCTAATCCACGAATATCTTCCATAGTCAATCTTTTTACTATAGGTGTAAATGTTATCTTTACTTCCATCATATCAAAGTCTTTGAAACCCCAACTTTCTGCCAAAGGTCTAACCAATTGATCTTTCAAAACTTCTGCCAAATCTGTTTGTAAGTCAATCATTCTTTGATCAAGAACATCAAGTGGTGTTTGTCCTCCACTATATGAAAATCCTTGTGGGTTTGTAATTACATTTGAAGCGAATACTGTTCCTATATCAATGTGTGAATCAACATTATCTGCATAATCACCGAATTTACCCTGTGCTTGAACTTGAAGTTCTGCACTTGAAACTGGTTTGTCAAATATCCAAATGTATTGATCTGTATTCTCATCAGCCATTTCAGCCTGAACTAATTCCATCTGTTCTCTAGGCATTCCATTGGCACTCACAATTAATCTTGGTTTTGCCATTTTCTTTTTTATTTCAACTTCTGCGTTTTGAAGAACTGCCTGTGCATCAAGTAATGACATTGAATTTCTATCTGGGTTAATTGAATCACCTGTAATTGGATCTACGGTTCCTGTAATTGGTCTAGGACTTGCAAGTGTATGGAACATTGATTTACCAAATGCTTGTCTATCTGGATTGTTTACTGAATGGTGTATAAAAAACTGTGGATCTAATTCTTTGAAAACACCATCAACTATCTGAACTAATTTCAACTCATTTCCATATTGATCCCTGAATATACGGTAAATTGTTTGCATAGGGATTTGTTCTACATTACCTATTCTTCCATCTGGTGTATATTGAATTTCCATAATTGCAGATCCTGTAATTAATAATGAATAGATAAACTGTGACCATTTCTTTTCTGCATTTGATATATCCCACCATTTTTCCATGAATTTATTAAAGTATGTATTATTTGATGTGATTGATATTCCACTTCCTCTAAATTTCTGATGCATTACATCTACAGATGTTTTTATTTGATCCCAATGGTGGTAATATTGGTACAATCTTTCAAAGTCTACTTCTGGAAACTCACCGACTAACTGTTTAGACGGTCCTACAATAGTAGCATTACGTTTTCTTACAATACCACCCAATAAACTGTTGAATGTTTGGAATATTTTTGGAACAGCCATTATATCTCCCTTATAAGTTTTATCGAACTAATAGTATTTAAGTGATTAGTCTCCAACTGTAAACCCTATCCATGTTCCGTGAAATTTAGTGCCGTTAGTTTTGTTGAGAATTGGTCTAATCTTCCATCGTCTATTTGTATCAAAAATTCCCACACTATCAACATAAGTTAAAATCCCATCTGTTCCAGTTCCATTTTTAATGGTTGCTGTAACGGCTGTTAACTTTCTGCCGTTTGGCTTTTCAAATTCAAAATTAAATGTATTATATCCTGTTAAATTTACTGCTTGTTTTGCCCCTTCAGGTTTTTCTGGATCTGCTGGTTCCACTACAGATATATCAAATATTGTTCCAACATCTCCAACCTTTATTGTAGGTATTATACTACTCATGTTTAAAAGTCGACCTCATCATATTTAAAAATATTACTTGATTGCACTTTCATCACTCATATTACCCATAATTGAACTCATTCCAGTCATGTTTTTAAGTATTGATACAGTTTCAGCTATTTTGCCACGAATTGAACTGGTGTCACGTATTTTACCAAGTATTGAACTTGTTTCTGAAACATTTCCAAGTATTGAACTTGTTCCATGTACACCACGATTTGGTATAGAAATTAATACTGCATCTACTTTGAATGTTATACCTCTAAGTATGGTTGCATCTATTTTGAATGTTAATGTTGAGGTCTTTCTCAAATAAGCATCTACTGTGAAGTCAAGTGTTGGTGTTAATTTTGCATCAACACTGAATGTTTCTGTGAATGATTTCTGAATGTATGCATCTACATCGAATGTTTTTGTAAATTCATCTTCCACATATACATCTACAGTGAAATTGAATGAATTGCTTGTTTGTAAGTATGCATCCACAACAAATGTCTTGGTCTTTAATTGTTCCATATATGTGTCTACGGTAAACGTTTTTGTGAATGTATTTCTCAAATACACATCTGCGGTAAATGTTGTTGTTAGTGATTTTCTTAGATATGCATCTACACTTACTGTTGCGGTGTGTATGTTTTCAACATATCCATCCACACTAAATGTTGCTGTCTTTGTTATCTGTAGATATGCATCAACTGTAAATGTCAATCCACTTGTTTCAATCAAAGATGAATCTACGGTAAATGTAGTTGTTTGTGATTTACTCAAATATGCATCTGCGGTTACGGTTGTTGTGTGTAGGTTTTCAACAAATGCATCAATTGTAAATGTCTTTGCGTATGTTTCTAATAGATATGAATCTACTGTTACACTATTTGTCTTTCTAACGATTAATATTGAATCAACAGTGATTGGGTGTTTTGTTGGTAATATTGCATCCACTGATATTGTCAATGATTGTGTCTTTTGCACGTAAGCATCTGCGGTAAATGTTGAGGTATGTATGTTTTCAACAAATGCATCTACAGTTACGGTTTCTGTGAATTGTTTTTGTACGTAAACATCTGCGGTAAATACTATTGATTTAATTTCTGATAGATATGCATCTACTATTGTGGTTGCAGATTTAATTCCTCTCAAATATGCATCTACTGTGAATGTCTTTGTCCTTGATATATCCACATATGCATCAACTGTAAATGATTCTTCAAATGTATCCTGTATGTATGCATCTACCGATAATGCTGTTGTGTGGTCTTTCTGTATGTATACATCCACTGTGAAGTTAAATGCAGACGTTTCTTGTACAAATGAATCCACAATGAATGTTGTTGCCTTTTGTTGTGATAGATATGAATCTACAGTTACAGTTGATGTTTGAACACCTCTCAAATATGTGTCAATTGTAAATGTTTCAGTTTGTCTACGAACTAAAATTGCATCTACAGTGAAGTCGTGTCTTGGAATTACCACAACTGCATCTGCGGTAAATGTCACTGTCTTGGTTTCTGATAGGTATACATCTGCGGTAAATGTCTGGGTAAATGTGTTTCGTATGTATGCATCAACAGTAAATTCTTTAACCAGTGCCTTTCTTACATATGCATCAACAGTAAATGCCTTTGTCTTTGTCTGTTCCACGAATGTATCTACTGTGAATGTTTCGGTGTATGTGTTTCGTATGTATGCATCTGCTGTTGTGGTTACAGATTTCACTCCACGTAAATATGAATCAACTGTGAATGTTTCTGTGAATGTCTTTTGTATACATGAATCCACAGATAATGATTTTGTGAACTCTTTCTCAACAAATGTATCAACTGTGAAGTTGATTGAATTGGTTGTTTGTAGGTATACATCTGCTGTAAATGTATTGGTCAACACATCTTTCAAATATGAATCAACAGTTATTGTCTTAGTTGTGATCTTTCTCAAATATGCATCGGTTGTGAATGTTATTGTTTTTGTTTCTGATAATGTTGCATCAACCTTGAATAATACTCCACTGGCAGTTGATTCTAGGATAGGTGTAATATCTCTCATATGGACGTTACTATATCTGTATTCAACTGGTTCTGTTGTTAACACTGCATCAACAGTTATTTTAACAACTGCGGATAATATTGCATCTGTAGTGAATGTCTTAGTTATTGGTTTTAATACATATGAATCCACACTAACGGTTTCTGTAAATTGTTTCTGAATGTAAGCATCTGTGGAAATTGCTACTGTGAACTCATCTTCGATATATGCATCTGCTGTGAAGTTGAATGCGGATGTTTCTTGTACAAATGCATCTACAGTAAATGCTTTGGTAAATCTGTTTTCTACATATGCATCCACCGTGAATGTTTCTGTGTTTGTTTCTTGTGTATATACATCAACTGTGAATGTTTTTGTAAATGTATCCTGCAAGTATGAATCTATTGTAAATGTATGTGTTATTGGCTCTTGTAAGTATGCATCAACAGTGAATGTTTTATCAATTGATTTCAATACATATGCATCAACTACAACTGTTTCATCGAATGTATCTTGTATGTAAGCATCTGAGGATAATGCTGTTGTGAACTCATCCTTGATATATGAATCGACTGTGAAGTTGAATGTTTGTGTTGCAATTAGATATGAATCAACTGTGAATGTTGCTGTTCTTCTTACAAATAGACTTGCATCTACCTTTATCTGTTCACCCTTTGCAGTTGAAGCAAGAATTGCTTGTATGTCATGGAAATGATTTTCACCAATTATATATGCTTGAGGTTCGGTTGTTAGTATTACATCTACGGATAATTTAACAACTGCGGATAACATTGCATCTGCGGTTACGGTTTCTGTGAATGTCTTTTGTATATATGAATCTGTACTTACTGCCACGCTAAATTCATCTTGAATATATGAATCTACTGTGAAGTTGATTGACTGTGTTTCTTGGATAAACGCATCTACACTTGTAGTTAACGTTCTGGTTTCTATTACATATGCATCTGCGGTAAATGTTGTTGTTTTTGTATCTATTACATATGCATCTACGGTTGTAGTTTGTGTGAATGTATCTTGTAGATATGAATCCACACTTACGGTTGTTGTAATTGTATCTTTCAAATATGAATCTACAACAAATGCTTCTGCGAATGTTTCACGTAGATATGAATCAATACCAAATGTTACGGCTGTTACCTGTTTGAATGTTGCATCTACTGTGAAGTTAAATGATTGAGTTTCTTGTATATATGTATCAACTGTGAATGTTTTTGTTAATATATCTCTCAAATATGCATCTACAGTAAATGTTTCTGGTGTTGATTTTCTTACATATGCATCTACAGATATTGTGTTTGTTCTCTGTTTGCTGAGAATTGAATCTACTTTGAATAGAACACCACTTGCAGTTGATTCGAGAATTGGTGTAATATCTCTCATATGATTATTGTTGAATCTATATTCAACTGGTTCGGTTGTTAGAACTGCATCAACGTTAAATTTAATCACTGCTGATAATATTGAATCTACTGTGAATGTTTTTGTGAATGATCCTGTAAGGTATGAATCAACCGTGAATGTTTCTGTGAATTGTTTCTGGATGTATGAATCAACAGTTGTTGTTGTTGTAAATTCATCTTGTATGAATCCATCAACAGTGAAATTAAATGCAGATGTTTCTTGTACAAATGCATCCACTGATATTGTTGGTGTGTATGTGTTTCTCAAATATGAATCGGTTGTAAATGTCTCTGTGAATGTGTTTTGTAAGTAAACATCTACACTAAATGTTTTGGTTAATGTCTTGGTTAGGTATGAATCTACTTTTACTATTGTGCTTTGTGTCTTTTGTATGCATGAGTCTGCTGTGAATGCTTTTGTATATGATTTTCTAATATATGAATCCACACTAAATGTTTCATCGAATGTATCTTGTAGATAAGCATCTACTGTTGATGTTATTGTAAATTCATCTTGTACAAATGTATCGACTGTAAAGTTGAATGATTGTGTTGCGATTAATGTTGCATCAACTGTGAATGTTTTATTATATACTTTTGATAATATTGCATCTGTCTTGATTTGAACTCCACTTGCAGTTGATTCGAGTATAGCCATGATTGAATGGAAGTGATTCTCACCAATGATGTATTCAGAAGGCACTGTTGTTAATACTGCATCTACTGTCAATTCATACAATTTTGGTAATATTGCATCAACAGTGAATGTTTCATCAAATGTATTTTTCAAATATCCATCCACACTTACTGATTTTGTAAATCTATCTTCAACAAATGTATCAATTGTAAAGTTAATTGACTGTGTTTCTTGCAAATACGAATCAACTTTAAATGTCTTATCTGTTGTTTTGATTAGATATGAATCAACAGTAAATGCTTTGGTGAATGTGTTTTGAATATATACATCTACACTTACGGTTGTTGTGAACCTGTTTTCTACATAAGCATCAACTGAGAATGTTTTTGTGTATGTGTTTCTCAAGTAGGAATCTACGGTAAATGTTTCTGTGAATACATCCAATACATATGCATCAACACTAACTGATTTTGTAAATTCTTTCTCAATGAATACATCTATTTTGAAGTCGATTGCTTGTTCTTGTAATACATAGGAGTCAACTGCGAATGTTTCAGTTAATGTTCCCTGTAGGTATGAATCTGCTTTGAATGTTTCTGTTACTGGTTTCAATAGATATACATCTGCGGTAAATGTCTTGGTGTATTGTTTCTGTTTGTATGCATCTATTGTAAATGATGTTGTGTATGTATTACGCAAGTATGAATCTACGGTAAATGTTTCTGTGAATGTATCTAGTATGTATGCATCTACAGATATTGATTCTGTAAACTCCTTCTCAATAAATGTATCAACAGTAAAGTTAATTGCTTGTGTTTCTTGCACATATGTATCAATGCTGAATGCAGTTGATTGTGTCTTTAGTAAGTATGAATCTACTGTAACTGTGTTTGTTGTTTCTTTCAACACATAAGCATCAACTGATATTGTTGTTGTTCTTTCTACATATAATGTTGCATCAACCTTGAATAATACACCCTTAGCCGTTGATTCAAGAATTGGTGTGATGTCTCTCATATGGTTACTGTTAAATCTGTAATCAACTGGCTCAGTTGTTAGAACTGCATCTACACCAATCTTTACAACTGCTGACAATATTGCATCTGTAGTGAATGTTTTGGTAGATGGTGTTAATATATATGCATCAACTGAAATTGTTTCTGTGAATGTCTTTTGTATATATGAATCAACTGAAACTGCTACAGTAAACTCATCTTTCACATATGAGTCTACAGTAAAGTTGGTTGATTGTTCCTGCAATACATATGAATCAGTTGTGAATGTTTTGGTTGTCTGTTTCTGTGCATATACATCAGCAGTTAATGTTGTTGTGAATGTCTTACCCAAATATACATCTACACTAAATGTCTTGGTGTATACATTTTGTAGATATGAATCAACTGTGAATGTCTTGGCTGTTTGTTTCTGTGTATATGAGTCTGCTGTGAATGTGGCTGTGAATTGTTTTCGTATGTAAGAATCTACGGTAAATGTTTCATCAAATGAATCTTTCAAGTACGAATCTACACTAAATGATATTGTGGATTCTTCCTGTATAAATCCATCAACTAGGAAGTTGGATACTTGTTCTTCCAATACATATGCATCCACCGTTAATGTTGAGGTGAATGTTTTTTGTGTGTATAAATCAACTGTAAATGTTTTGGTAAATGTATCCTGTAAGTATGAATCTACAGTGAATGATTCTGTCTTTCTTGAAACTAATATAGAATCTACTGTGAATGTTTCTGTTCCTACAAGTGTTGCATCAACCTTGAATAATACTCCACTTGCGGTTGAACTCAAAACTGCTTGTATTGTGTGGAAGTGGTTCTCACCAATGATATATGCTTGAGGTTTTGTAGTCAATACTGCATCAACTGTGAATCTTGCAACACCAGCAATTATTGCATCGGCAGTATATGTTTCTGTAAA